>Ga0316205_10000067_pt1 | contig 235559 bp, 246 predicted proteins | sample 3monthpyrite_MG_FD_204941 | JGI IMG/M metagenome (GOLD analysis project Ga0316205, IMG submission 204941) | Microbial mat bacterial communities from mineral coupon in-situ incubated in ocean water Damariscotta River, Maine, United States -... | ecosystem: Environmental > Aquatic > Marine >... | reverse complement strand
CATAGGCCTGGAAGTCACCAAAGTACTTCGTGATCGCCGCCGTCAGCGTCGTCTTGCCGTGGTCAACGTGGCCAATCGTGCCAATGTTCACGTGCGGCTTATTCCGTTCAAACTTTTCCTTAGCCATATCGCAGGGCCCTTAATTTCTGAGGGGCCACAAACGGCCCGGTCCAACATCGCGGGCGATGTATTGGGAAACGACACGGAAATCAAGTGCTCGTCGCCCTGATCCAAACCCATCGCGAAATTTTTTTGGCCGTCAATGTCGATTTCGGTATTGCCTGATCGTCTGGTAGGTAGGACGGCAATGGCGCCGCGCCGCAACGAAGGAGACGAAACCATGCAATATATGTGCCTCATCTATGCCACCGAAGGCTCTGGCCCTCAGCCCGGAACACCAGAATTCGGGCCTTTCATGAAGGCCTATATGGATTTCACCGCAGAAATGCGTGACTGCGGCGCATTTGTCGCGGGCGACGCCCTGCAACCCATCGCGACTGCGACGACTGTGACGGTTGCAGACGGGAAAACAATAACGACAGACGGGCCCTTTGCAGAGACCAAGGAACAGCTTGGCGGTTATTACTTGCTGGAATGCAAGGATCTGGACGAGGCGATTGCCCATGCCGCCAAGATACCGACCGCCACCTATGGCCGGATCGAGGTTCGGCCCCTGATCGTCTGGGACGACTAAATGCCCATGATGCCCCCGCAAACACCCGCACAGGCCATTGAACGGACTGTGCGGGAAGAGTGGGGGCGCATTCTTGCCGCCCTTGTGAAGTCATTGGGTGATTTCCAGCTGGCCGAGGATTGCCTGCAAGATGCTGTCGCGCGCGCGTTGGAGGTTTGGGGAGAAAGCGGATTGCCCGACGCCCCCGCCGCATGGCTGATCACCACAGCCAGGCGCAAGGCCATCGACCGGATCCGCAAAGATGCCCGCTTTGCGGCCCGCCGGGCGGAACTGTCGCATCTTCTGGACCTTGCCCATCAAGACAAGGCCGAGGTCGCGCCGGAGGTGATCCCCGACAAGCGCCTTGAGATGATCTTTACCTGCTGTCACCCCGCCCTTGATCAAAAGACGCAGGTGGCACTGACCCTGCGCACGCTGGGCGGCCTCAGCACTGATGAGATTGCGGCCGCCTTTCTGGACAAACCTGCCGCAATGGCCCAGCGCCTTGTCCGCGCCAAACAGAAGATTTCCGGCGCCCGCATCCCCTATGAAATCCCCCGGCAGGCCGATTTGCCAGAGCGGATCACGGCTGTTCTGGCCGTGATCTACCTGATCTTCAATCAAGGCTACTCGACGCTGAACGCGCAGTCCCGGTCGCTGACAGGCGAGGCCATTCGCCTGGGCCGGATCATGTCCCATCTGCTCGCCGATGAGCCCGAGGTCTTGGGCCTTCTGGCCCTGATGCTTTTGCACGATGCCCGCCGTCACAGCCGGCGCAGCCGTGATGGCGAGCTGATCCCGCTGGAGACCCAAAATCGCAAGCGCTGGGATCGGGCCAAGATTGCTGAGGGCGACGCATTGCTGCGCAAAACCCTGCCAAAGGGCGCTGTGGGGCCGTATCAGCTACAAGCCGCGATCAGCGGCATCCACGCTGGCAGCCCCACATGGGAGGACACCGATTGGGCCCAAATTGCTGCGCTCTATGCCCTGCTCTTTCGGAGACAGCCAACGCCGGTCGTGCAGGTCAATCACGCGGTTGCAATATCCTATGCAAAAACGCCGGAGGACGGGATAGCGCTGCTCGCCCCGCTGAAGGACGCGCCGAATTTCGCGCGGTACCAGCCCTATCACGCAGCGCGTGCCGCACTCTATGCCCGCAGTGGTGATCTGGACCATGCAAGGCAATCCTACACCGAAGCGATCCTGCTAACAGATGATCCGGCCGACCGCCGGTTTCTGGAACGCAAGCGGGACATGGTTTCCTGAGCGAACAGTCTTTGTGCCGGCCCATTTTAGGGGCGCAATGGCACCGATGAGATGCCGAATGTGGCACGCTTCATCCATAGCACAGTATCAGCAACGTCAGGAAAAGCGGTTGTTCTTGGGGAACCCGTAGGGTGGGCGTTTACCGACACCGGCGCGGGCGCCTTTCCAGTCGGTCATGTCAGGCTCCGTGCGGGTTTTACCGCCGCCCATGGGCCATGACAGACCTGCCTCCCACGCGAAGGTCGTGATGTCCGACAAGCCGCCATCCAGCTCCAACATGCCCTGACGGCCCGAGGCCTTCTTGTATTTCTGAATCCGCACGCCTTTGCCGCGGGCCATCTCGGGCAGTTCTGCCATTTCAAACACCAGAAGTTTGGCATTCTCAGAGACAACGGCCACATGATCCCCCGTCACGCGGCGGCAGACCTTTGCAATGGTATTCTTGACGTTCAGCACCTGCTTGCCAGCGCGGGTTTGCGCCAGAACATCGTCCTCAGGCACGATGAACCCATTGCCTTCCGCCGAGGCCACAAGCAGCTTTTCTCCGGACCTATGGATCAGGATGTCAATGATTTCGACATCATTGGGCAGATCAATCATCAGGCGCAGCGGTTCACCCATGCCGCGCCCGCCGGGCAGGTTGGCGGCGCTCACGGTGTAAAAACGGCCATTGGCCCCAAAAACCAGCAACTTATCGGTGGTTTCGGCATGGAAGATAAAGCGTGGGCCGTCACCGTCCTTGAACTTCAATTCGCGGGTCAGGTCGATATGGCCGGTCATTGCCCGGACCCAACCCATCTGCGAACAGACGACCGTGATCGGCTCGCGGTCAATCATCGCCTCCAGCGGCACCTCGACCACCTCGGCGGCTTCGGCAAACTGCGTGCGGCGCGCGCCACCCTCGCTGTCGCGGCCAAAGACCTTGCGGGTTTCGCGCAACTGCTCGGTGATGCTGGCCCATTGCAGATCATGACTTTCCAGCAGATCCTCGATACCCGCCCTTTCTTCCATCAGGGCGTCACGCTCTGCGATCAATTCCAGTTCTTCGAGACGACGCAAGGACCGCAGGCGCATGTTCAGGATGGCCTCGGCCTGTATTTCGGACAGAGACACCTCTGGGTCGGCCCCCGGCACGATGGGCGAGAGATAATCGGCCTCGGATGTGGCGCGGGTATGATCCTGCGCCCAGTCCTCGACCATCAGCGCCTGCTTGGGGTCATCGTCAAAGCGGATGATGTCGATCACGCGGTCCAGATGCAGGAAGGCGATGATGAAGCCTTCCAACACCTCCAGCCGGTGGTCGATCTTTTCCAGCCGGTATTTGCTCCGGCGCACCAACACCTCACGTCGGTGATCGAGAAACGCGCGCAACACTTCCTTGAGCGAACAGACCTTGGGCGTCAGCCCATCAATCAGCACATTCATATTCAGGCTGAACCGCGTTTCCAGATCGGAATTGCGGAACAGCATGCCCATCATGACTTCTGGATCGACGGTCTTGGCGCGGGGTTCCAGCACAACGCGGATATCTTCGGCGCTTTCATCGCGGACATCCGCCAGCAACGGCACCTTCTTGAGCTGAATCACCTCAGCCAGCTTTTCGATCAGTTTGGACTTCTGCACCTGATAGGGAATCTCGGTGACGACGACCTGCCACTGGCCACGGCCCAGGTCCTCGATCTCCCATTTGGCACGCAGGCGAAAGGCCCCGCGTCCGGTGCGGTAGGCCTCGGAAATATTCTCTTTCGGCTCGACAATGACACCGCCGGTCGGAAAATCAGGGCCGGGGATGTAATTGAGCAAGGTGTCGTCGCGGGCATCCGGCGTCTTGATCAGATGCAGGCAGGCGTCGATCAGTTCGTGCAGGTTATGGGGCGGGATATTCGTGGCCATCCCCACTGCGATCCCGCTTGATCCATTTGCCAGGAGGTTGGGAAATGTGGCTGGCAGGACAGCCGGTTCGGTCAGCCGTCCGTCGTAATTGTCGCGGAAATCAACACTGTCCTCGGACAACCCTTCCAGCAGCGCCTCGGCGGCGGCGGTCATCCGCGCCTCGGTATAACGGGAGGCAGCCGGGTTATCGCCGTCGATGTTGCCAAAGTTGCCTTGCCCGTCAACCAGCGGATAGCGGACGTTGAAATCCTGCGCCAGACGCGCCATCGCATCATAGATCGCGGCATCGCCATGCGGGTGAAAATCACCCATCGTGTCACCGCTGATCTTGGCAGATTTCAGAAATCCGCCCGAGGGTGACAGGCGCAGCCGCGACATCGCGTAAAGAATCCGCCTGTGGACGGGTTTCAGACCATCACGGGCATCGGGCAACGCACGGTGCATGATCGTGGAAAGCGCATAGGTCAGATAGCGGTCGCCAATCGCCCGGCGCAGCGTTTCCGTTACGTCATGCGGGCCCAGACCTGTGTCGCTCTCATCACTCATGGTGACTGGTGTAGCGGGCCACGATTCTGGCGTAAAGCCGCTATCTCTTGGCGGTCAGCCGCTGTTTCAGCGCACCCTCTCTTGCCAGTTGCCCGCCTGCGGGGCAAAGAGGGCAAATGACACAAAAATCCATCCTCATCACCGGGTCTTCATCGGGCATCGGCTTTGACGCCGCCCATGGTTTGCGCGACGCGGGCTGGCGGGTCTTTGCCAGTTGTCGCAAACCCGAGGATTGCGATCGCATGCGCGCGGCGGGCTTTGAAAGCCCGCGCATCGACTACACCGACGCCGACAGCATTGTCACCGGCCTTGCCGAAACGCTGGAGGCCACCGGCGGCACGCTTGATGCGCTTTACAACAATGGCGCTCACGCCTGCCCCGGCGCGATTGAGGACCTGCCGGTTGGCGCGCTGCGCGAGATCTTTGAGACAAACCTTTTCGGCTGGCACGAACTGACCCGTCTGGTGATCCCGGTGATGCGCGCGCAGGGGCATGGGCGGATCATCAACTGTTCTTCGGTTCTGGGCCTCATCGGATACAAATGGCGCGGTGCATATGTGGCCACGAAATTCGCGCTTGAAGGGATGACGGATGTGTTGCGGCAGGAATTGTCTGACACCCGGATCAAGGTGGTCCTGATCGAACCCGGACCGATCACATCCAGGTTTCGCAACAATGCCGTGCAGCACTTTGAGAAATGGATCGATTGGGAAAACTCGCCCCGTCGCGATGCCTACAAGCAAGAGCTTGAGCGGCTCTATACACAAACAGAACCCACAAAGTTCGAGTTGCCAGCCTCGGCTGTGACAAGCAAACTGCTTCATGCCTTGACGTCGGCCCGACCAAAACCGCGCTACTACGTCACCACGCCCACCTACCTGATGGGCTTTCTGCGGCGCATCCTGCCAACCCGGGCGCTTGACGCGATCATTTTGCGTGGCTGAGGGTTCCCTTCACTGACCTGTCTGCTACATCCCTATGGGAACCATGAATGAGGACGCGAACATATGTTAGATGATCCACTGTTCTGGCTGATGTCCTTGTCCGTGCTGGCAGTGCTTGGCATTTTGGTGTGGGGCATCGGCAGTTTTGGCAAAGGCGGCGAATACAACCGCAAACACGCCAACAAGATCATGCGCTGGCGGATCGGGGCGCAGTTGTTTGCGGTTGTGATGATCGTTCTGTTTGTCTACCTGCGCGGCGGGGGCAACTGATTTATGGTTGTTCTCAACAAGATCTACACCAGGACAGGCGATGCGGGCGAGACGGCCCTTGGCAACGGCAACCGTGTGGCCAAGCATTCCTTGCGTGTGACCTCCTATGGCACGGTAGATGAAACCAACGCCACATTTGGCCTGGCCCGCCTGCACGCCAGCGCTGAGATGGACGCGCAACTGGCGATGATCCAGAACGATCTCTTTGATCTCGGCGCGGACTTGTGCCGCCCCGATATGGAAAAGGATGGCGAGGCCGAATATCCGGTGCTGCGCATGACAGATGCGCAGGTCGAGCGGCTGGAAAGCCAAATTGACGAGATGACCAAGCAGGTTGAGCCCCTGCGCAGCTTCATTTTGCCCGGTGGGTCGGCGCTGGCCGCACATCTGCATCTTTGCAGGACAGTATCGCGCCGTGCCGAGCGGCTGACGGTAGAGTTGGCAACGATGGAATCAGTGAATCCAGCCGCCGTGAAATACCTCAACCGGCTGTCGGACTGGTGCTTTCAGGCGGCCCGGATCGCCAACGACAACGGCACCGAAGATGTACTGTGGGTGCCGGGGGCAAACCGCTAGTTCATGTGGATGCTGATCCACGTTATCCCCAGCACTTGACGCACACGTCAGGAACGTGGCGTCCCCCGCCCTCACGGTGTCGATTTTGCACTGTTTTCCGGGGCAAGCGCAGGATAACAACGTCCCGAGAAGATAATTGATCAGATTCTTAGGAGTGTAACGCAGATGAAGGTCCTCGTACCCGTCAAGCGCGTGATCGACTACAACGTGAAGGTTCGTGTCAAAGCGGATGGTTCCGGTGTTGATCTCGCCAATGTCAAAATGTCGATGAACCCATTCGATGAAATTGCCGTGGAAGAGGCGATCCGCCTGCGCGAAGCGGGCAAGGCCGAGGAAGTCGTCGCGGTTTCCATCGGCGTCAAGCAAAACCAGGAAACGCTGCGCACCGCCCTTGCAATGGGTGCGGACCGGGCGATCCTTGTGATTGCCGCCGATGACGTCCACACCGACATCGAGCCTCTCGCCGTTGCGAAAATCCTGGCTGCCATCGTCAAGGAAGAAGAGCCCGGCCTGGTTCTTTGCGGCAAGCAAGCCATCGACAACGATATGAACGCCACCGGCCAGATGCTGTCTGCATTGCTCGGGTGGAGCCAGGCGACATTCGCCTCTGACGTCGACATCGAAGGTGACAGCGCCACGGTCACACGCGAAGTGGATGGCGGCCTACAAACGATCAAGGTCAAGATGCCGGCAATCGTGACCGTTGACCTGCGCCTGAACGAGCCGCGCTATGCGTCCCTGCCCAACATCATGAAGGCCAAGAAAAAGCCTTTGGATGAAAAGGCGCCCGCCGATTATGGCGTGGATGTTACGCCGCGCCTGAGCATCGTCAGCACGACAGAACCAGAGGCCCGCAAGGCCGGTATCGTCGTGGGTTCGGTTGATGAACTTGTTGAAAAACTCAAAGAAGCGGGGGCTGTGTAATGGCTGTTCTTCTGATTGGTGAAGTTACCGACGGCGCATTGGCTGTTGACGCGACAGCAAAGGCCGTATCCGCGGCGATGGCTCTGGGCGAAGTGACTGTGCTGTGCGCCGGTGCCTCTGCCAAGGCTGCGGCTGACGAGGCCGCAACCATTGACGGTGTGGCAAAGGTGCTGTGCGCCGAGGATGCAGCCCTGGGGCATCGCCTTGCAGAGCCGACGGCGGACCTGATTGTGTCATTGGCCGGGGATTACACGCATATCGCAGCCCCAGGCACGACCGACGCCAAGAACGTGATGCCACGTGTGGCGGCTTTGCTGGACGCCATGGTGATTTCCGAGGTGACGGCCATTGTCGACGGCGATACATTCGAGCGCCCGATCTACGCCGGGAACGCCATTCAGACCGTCAAATCCGCTGATGCCAAGAAGGTCATGACGATCCGCACCGCTGGCTTTGATGCCGCGGCGATGGGTGGGTCTGCTGCTGTCGAAAGCATTGGCGCCGCCGGTGATCCCGGCCTGTCGGAATGGGTGGAAGACAAGGTTGCCGCCTCTGATCGTCCGGAACTGACATCTGCGGGGGTCGTCGTGTCCGGTGGTCGGGGTGTAGGCTCCGAAGAGGACTTTGCCCTGATTGAAAAGCTGGCAGACAAGCTGAACGCGGCGGTGGGCGCATCCCGTGCCGCGGTTGACAGTGGCTATGCCCCGAATGATTGGCAGGTTGGTCAAACCGGCAAAGTGGTCGCACCTGATCTTTATGTCGCTGTCGGCATTTCGGGGGCGATCCAGCACCTTGCCGGCATGAAGGACAGCAAGATCATCGTCGCCATCAACAAAGACGAAGAAGCGCCGATTTTTCAGGTTGCCGATTTTGGTCTGGTCGCCGATCTCTTTGATGCGGTGCCGGAACTGACGGAAAAGCTCTGAAGCTTTCCGCCACGGAACTGAAAAGGCCTGCGTCTCTGCGCGGGCCTTTTTAGATGGCGTAAAGCTGATCTCTGATCTTTGGTATCAGTGCTGCGCTGGCTTCGATGTGGCAATCCACGCCAAGCATCTCGGAGGCGGCTTTTGCCTGACTGGCCGGGAAATACATTCCGCGCGAACCCTGTGCGCGGGCGCGCTCTGTCGGATTTGCGACCACAACGTCTTTGACCAGGGGACGCAGATCATCAATCATTGAAGCGGTGATAAAAAGAGGATCGACCTGCAACTGCCCCGGGCGGTCCGCCCAATGTTCATCGGTCATCGCATCATCCGAGAACCACAACAGGATGGCCCGTTCCCCGATCTGCCCGAGCATGTTGCGCATACGTGCCATCCATGCCTCGCGCAGCTCCCTGACCACCGTATCGAACCTTTCGATTGATTTGGCGTGAAGCGCACCCAGCATATGCCGGGTAAATGAGAACTCTGAGAAGTCAACATCCTGATAAACCGCCTGAAGCACCGTCGACGCGCGTAGAAACCGATCATTCCGTCGCGGGTGGACCGAGTAGAACCGGTTGGAGAGGTAATTCGCACCCATCACCTGCACAATGGTCAGGTCTGCCTGTGAGCAGATGCTCATCACAGTTGGGTCGTTCACAAAGGCATCAATGCCGCCATTCACACAGCCAAAATTCACGCAGCTCTGGCGCATGGCCTTTTCGACGAGGGTGGGAAATGGCTTTTCAATGAACTTGCCATAGGTTTCAGTCCCGCCGACAAAAGCCAGATACGGAAGGTCAAGCCTTTTACGCGGCCCGCGAAACAGCATCCGAGAATCCCCGTAGCGGCATGGCGCATATGACAGTTCACCAGTAACAATCGTTTCGTGCTTCATGGCCACCGCCCCTATTCCAGTTCACCCAAGGAGCAGATTCGCCCAAATCCTTTGCGAATTTGCTAATGCAGGCAATTGATGAAATTTTTAGGCAACTCACTGCCTTGAAGCTGACCCCGTGGGGGGCCTATGGTGCGCCCAACCGTTAAAGGATGGATCATGGCAATTGAACAGGTAGGCATCGTCGGCGCCGGGCAAATGGGCAACGGCATTGCCCATGTTTTCGCATTGGCCGAATACGAAGTGCTGTTGACCGACATCAGCGAAGAGGCCCTGACGGCTGCTGTCGCGCTGATCGATCGCAACCTGGATCGCCAGGTCACCAAAGAGCTGATCACGCCCGCCCAGAAAGCCGCCGCCATGCAGCGGATTGCAACCACACAAACGCTGACCGACCTGGGCAAGACCGATCTGATCATCGAAGCCGCCACCGAACGCGAAACGATCAAGGCGGCCATTTTCGAGGATCTGGTTCCGCATCTGAAGCCAGATACGATCCTTACCTCGAATACCTCGTCCATTTCGATCACGCGACTTGCCTCACGCACCGACAGGCCGGAAAAATTCATGGGGTTTCACTTCATGAACCCGGTCCCGATCATGCAACTGGTCGAGCTGATCCGCGGGATTGCCACCGATGAACCGACGTTCAAGGCCTGCCATGGGGTTGTGGAACGGTTGGGCAAAACCTCTGCCACCGCCGAGGATTTTCCGGCCTTCATCGTCAACCGCATCCTGATGCCGATGATAAACGAAGCCATCTATACACTTTATGAGGGCGTCGGATCGGTGCAATCCATCGACACCTCGCTCAAATTGGGTGCCAACCACCCGATGGGGCCACTGGAACTGGCCGATTTCATCGGGCTGGATACCTGTCTGGCCATCATGAATGTCCTGCACGATGGGCTGGCAGACACAAAGTACCGCCCCTGCCCGTTGCTGACAAAATATGTCGAGGCCGGATGGCTGGGGCGGAAGTCCCAACGCGGTTTTTATGATTACCGGGGCGAGACACCTGTGCCGACGCGATAAGGATCAGGCAGTAACTGCTTTGCGCTCCTTTGGGCGGATGCTGCGTCGCGCGGGAGCGTCTGAACACTGGATACATACCAGCGCTGGCTTTCTAGGAACTGGGCGGCGACTGACCTGCCTTACCGTGCGCACGAACGTCGCCATCCGATGCTATCATCAAATCTTCGATAAAGAGCGATGTGAGTTGCGCACGACCCGAGACCTGGGCCTTTGCGTAGACCTTCGTCATTTGCGCGCGTACCGTCCCTTCCGCAGAGCCTCGTGCCAGTGCGATATCGGCAATATCGAGACCTTTTAACGAAAACAGTGCGACCTCGGCTTCGGAGGGGGTCAAACCCCATTCCTGAAAGCGCGCCTCGATCAGATCGAAAAGAGCGCCGGAAGCAACCGACATGGCCGTTTCCGCCTGCCGGATCCGATTGAGTACCTGCCGCATCTGCAATGCGCCGAAGGCCGTCCCGAGGATCAGTGCCTGAGCCACAATAGCCTCAAGAACGGAATGTGAGTTGAAGCCACCCCAGAGCAGGTCCTGTCCAACATCTGCGATGAAGAAAACAGCCGCCAGAGCCTGCACAGACAATACCACGGCAAGCGCGCCCGCCCTGCGCTTGTCAGCTTTGATCCGTCGCGTTGTCGCCGTGTCATCCAAGTGCGTGCCCTTCAGAACTTGTCTCTGAATAGCATCGGGCGGACGAGATTGCGACCGGACAAGCGGGATTCGACCACGACACCCCCGACATGCAGGGCGGCCAGCAGCAAGAGAATATTGGCTGATACCTCATGTAGCTCTTCGATGAGCTCAGAGCGTTCGTCATCGTCCTCTTCATGGCCTTCATCTTCGTATTGCCGACTATAATCGCCCTCATGCGTGGGAAAGGGCTCGCTCTCGAGCATCACTCCAGTGACAGAGACGAACAGTAGCGTGGTCCAAAGCGCGTAAACCATGAGTGCGCCCAAGGGGTTATGGGAGCGAAACGCCTTGTGGTCGCCTCGCTTGAGATCAGCGATATGACGCGATGCGCCCGACAAGCTGATCGGAAAGGACGAGAACCGCGCCATTTCTGGACCGACAAGGCCCCAAAGCAGTCTCAGCACCAACAGGCCAAGCGCCGTATAACCAATCCAGATATGAGCCAGTGCATCGCCGTCGATCAGGAAACCATTCAGCACGACGGCCAGTGCAATCACCCAGTGGGTCAGGCGCACGAGCGGGTCCCAGACCCGCTCGCCGGTGTCTTGATCAGGCCCGGCCATAATCAATCCTCGACTTCGCTTCTGAGGATGGCACCGGTCAGGGGGTCGATCTTCAGTTCCCAACGGCGACCATCTTTCGTGGCATAGACCTCGATCTCGCCCTGCTCACGCTCGAACCCGGTCACTTCGTAGCCCAGGGCTTGCAGCGACGTCCGGATTTGATCGTCGCTGACCCCTGGCAAAGGCGATGGCCCGCGCCGGGCAGTCGTTTCGAGCTTGGTCACTTCGCCGGTGTTCGCATCCACGTAAAGCTCGTGCCGCGCGTCGCCTTTGACGGCATAGACCTCGATTCGGTTGCCTTCCCGCTCGAACTTCGTCATCTCGTAACCATCAGCGGACAAGGCCCCAGAAATGTCTTCGATGCTGGTGCCCAGATTGGTGCCAAGCGCGGGTTCAACAGCGAATGCCGCACCAGCCAACAGGATCGAAAGGGTTGCGGGTATAAGGATATGGCGTTTCATGTGTGTCTCCTTGAGTTTTGATCCGGCACCGAAATGGCTGCCGTCCTCGAGGATTTGGCTACACATTCACAGTTGAACCATCGGAGAACTGCTTACGAGCCTCAATGTAAGCACAGGCTTACGGGGCCGGACTGCCAGGGCCACGGGCCGCAAGGAACTGGTGCCGTCAGCCGAAGCTGGGTCGCTCGCGGTGAAAGTCGGGAAGTGGAAAAACTCGACCAACCAGACACTTCACCAATACAACTTGTTTGACCTCTAGCCGCGCAGTTTCAGCGTCTCTTCGCGCATCCAGGCCATGCAGGCGCGCGGGTCTTTGAGGCGGCTTGTGACCTCTTCTTCATCAAACGCATGGCCCACAACCGGTTTTTGCGGTTTGCCGCAGGCGTTCACGATTTCATGGATCAACAGGCTTTGACGCAGCGTCGGTGAAATCTGGTTGGCCATCTGATACCAGCGCGAATTTGCGCCCGGAAAAAACAACGGCACCACGGTGGCGCCCGACATTCGGATCATCTTGGCGGTGAAAAGGTTCCACTCATCCTCGATCATCGGGCCAAACAACGAATTGGAGGACGCCACGACGCCTGATGGAAAAATCGCGATGACACCGCCCTCATTCAGATGGGCCATCGCCTGTTTGCGCATTTCGACCATTTTGGCCTGCGCGTTCTCTTCATGGGGGAATGGGACAGGGATCAGGAAACGTCCGGCGTCTTCATCCAGATCCGTCAGGAATGCCCGCGTCAGAATGCGGTAATCAGTCCGAACCCGGCCGATCAGATCAGCCATGATCATGCCATCAACCATACCATGCGGGTGGTTGGCCACCACGACGACAGGCCCTGTCCGGGGGATGCGATCCAACTGGTCCTGCGGTGTGATGAGGTCTATCCCCATGACATCCAGCGCGCCGCGAAAGAACGCCTGCCCTTGGAATTTGCCCTGTTTTTCAAATTTGCGGATCATCCGGATGATGTGAATTTTACCCGTGAACCATTCGATCGTCTTGATGATCGTCCGCTTGATAGGGCTGTCGAAAGTGTTGGAATAGGTCAGCGCACCGCGATCATAGACGCGCGGTGGCGCAGTGGTCATAACAGGTCGCGTTTGGGCTTTGGGGCTCGTTTCGGTCAATTCACTTGTCCTCTGCGATCCGCAGGAGCATCAGTCGCCTTCGCCGAATTTGTCAGCAACAAGGTTCTCAATTGCCGCCGCCAGCTCATTGGCCTGCGGCCCGTTCGTCTCAACCTCAATAAAGGTTCCGATGGAAGCTGCCAACATCAAAAGGCCCATGATGCTGTCGCCGCTTGTGGTTTCGCCGTCCTTGCTGACGGCGGCGTCGGCATCAAAGCTTTCGACAACCTCGACCAGTTTGGCGGACGCGCGGGCATGCAGGCCTTTGATGTTCTGGATTTCGAGGTGCATCTTGGTCATTGCGGCAACCCGCCGTTATGGCTGTTGATATATTTATGTGCGGCGGCGATGGCAGCCTCAACGGCGTCGGGGACGCTGCCATTGCGCATCTTGGCGAGCTTGATCAGCATGGGCAGGTTGGCCCCGTAAAGGATACGACGATTGTCAGGACTGCAGGCACGCAAGGACAGATTGGTGGGCGATCCGCCAAACATGTCGGTCACAATGACCACGCCTTCGCCACTGTCCACACAGTCGGCGGCATCGCAGATCTCAGTTTGTTTAGCGGCACGGTCGTCTTCGGGTCCGATGGCGATGCTGACCATGCCCGGCTGTGGCCCAACCACATGTTCGACCGCGGCGTGGTATTCTTGCGCCAACCCCCCATGAGCCACGATAACGATACCGATCAACTTGCGTTTTCCTTGCTGTCTTGCGCCAGGCGCCGCTCCAATTCGCGGTGTCTTTTAGACACATGCCAGCCGTCTTGTGCAAGGGCTTCGGCCAAACGTTCCGTTAGGGCAACCGAGCGGTGTTGCCCGCCTGTACACCCAAAGCCGATTGACAGATGTGCCTTGCCTTCATCCCGGTGCGCCGGCAGCAGCAAATCGACCAAGCCTTTGACCTGCTCAAAGAACGCCGGAAATCGTGGGTCGGCCGCGACATAATCCGCCACCGCGGGGTCCCGGCCATCAAGTGCGCGCAGTTCGTCCTCCCAATGCGGATTTCGCAGGAAACGGCAATCCATCACGATGTCCATCCCGCGCGGTAGCCCACGTTTGTACGAAAACGAATGCAGCGTCACGCCAAGCTGGTGTCCTTCGCCCGCACCGAACCAGCGCTCGACCTCGGCCTTGGCTTCATGTGGGGACAGGCCCGTGGTGTCGATCAGGACATCAGCCCGCGCGCGGATAGGGATCAAAAGCTCGCGCTCGGCTGAAATCCCCGCAAGAGGGGCGCCCGCAGGCGCGAGAGGATGTCGGCGACGTGTTTCAGAATACCGGCGCACGAGGTCTTCTTCCTGGGCGTCCATATAGAGAACCTGTGTCGTCAGTTCGCCTTTGCCGGTCAACCGGTCAATGGTGTCAATCAATGCGCTGGTGCTGAAATCGCGGTTACGCACATCGACCCCCAGGGCAATGGGCCGCGCGGGCGGTGGGCCGCTCAACAGACGTGGCAGCAGCGATAACGGTAGGTTGTCGATCACCTCATAGCCCAGGTCCTCCAGCGCATTGATCGCCGTCGTGCGGCCCGCACCAGAAGGGCCCGTCACCAAGACCACTCCGGGTACTGTCTTCGCTGTCTTTGGACCTTTCGCGGTCATCTGTCGCTCCAGCCGGCCCTGAGGATTTGCAGGATTGCTGGGGCAAACTGTGGTGCATCAACCCGATAGATCAAGGGCAGATCGCATCCCAACAGCGCGTAGACACGTCCAGAAGGAAGGCGCTCTGGCTCCTGTTGATCCAGATCGACAACGAGCGCGACCCTGGCCTCTGGCGATGACCGGGCGTTCAGGATGCCGATTCCGCGCGCTTCGATCAGACCGGAAAGTGTTGGCGGGCAATGCGCGAATACCGCACCGTTGCGCAAGCTGATCTGCACCCGATCGTCCGCAACCAGCGTACAGCCCAACGCCATCAAACCCAGCCCCAATGCGGATTTTCCCGACCCCGATGCCCCAAGGATGACAACCCCCTGGCCCTTCAAAGCAACACAGGTTGCGTGAAGGGTTTCAGGTGCCGCCATGGGACATCATCCTAGATTGGCAAGCCGACAACAAAACGGGCACCCGATGGTTCTGAGGTTGGATCCGCGTCGGTTGGACGAATGTTCTCGGCCCAGATGGCTCCCGAATGGGCCTCGACGATCTGCTTGGAAATCGCGAGCCCAAGGCCGGAGTTGTTGCCGAACTGCCCTTCGGGCCGCTCTGAATAGAAACGCTGGAAAATCTTGGTCAGGGCATCGTCTGGGATGCCGGGTCCGGTGTCCTCGACCACGATCAGCACGCGGTTCTGGCGGGTCCGCGCCCAGACGCGGATTGCATCGCCCTTGTCGCAAAATGAAATGGCATTGGTAATCAGGTTGACAAAAACCTGCGCCAAACGCCCTTCAAGACCCTCAACCATGATCTCGCCCTCGGGCAGATCCGCCACGAACTCGACCCCGCGCAGCCTTGCATCCTTGCCAAGGAAATCGACGATGTTCTGAAGCATCCTGAGCAGGTCGAATGATTCCTCCTCTTCCTTGACAAGTTCGCTGTCCAGGCGCGAGGCGTTGGAAATATCGCTGACCAGCCGGTCCAGCCGCTTCACATCATGTTCGATCACCTCGAGCAGACGTTCACGCTGGTCATCACGTTTGGCGACCCGCATCGTACCGACAGCAGAACGCAGAGAGGCCAGAGGATTCTTGATCTCGTGCGCGACGTCTGCGGCGAACTGTTCGTTGCCCTCGATCCGCTCGTAAAGCGCAGACACCATGCTGCGCAGCGCCGTGGACAACCGCCCGATTTCATCGGGGCGCCCGCCCAGGTCAGGGATACGCACCCGCCCCGGTGACATCTTGCGCGCATTCTTTTCCTGACTTGCCTCGGCAGCGGTCGCCAGTTGCGCCAAGGGGTTGGCGATTGTCGAGGCCAGCACCAGGCTCAGACCGATGCTGACAAAGACGCCCACAAAGAAGAGCCGCAGGAATTGTTCGCGCTCGCGCCGCACCAGCCCATCGACCTCGCCAGCGGCGGTGGTCACCGCAATGACGCCGACAGGCACATCGTTGCGCATGATCGGCGTTGTGACGATGAAACTGGTCGCGCCGTCAATCTCCGAAGCTTCCAGTTGCGTGCCATTGGCAATCGCCTGCCGCACATTTTCCTGAGACAACTGTATCAACGCCTGTTCTTCGCTGATCTCTTCTTCGCCAAACGATCCAAGACTGATCATGGCGTCCCAGATCGACAACAGGAAATCCAGAACGATCGTTCCGCCGGTCTGTTCTTCCAGCTCAGCGATCTGATCAGGACTGAGACTGCCGGAAGCACGCGCGACCAGTGTCGTATCAGGCGCAAAGACCGACACTTCAACCCCGCCGCGCAGGTTCAGACCTTCCAGGGTTGCGGTTGGGTTGATCCCATCCGCCGTGACCAGATTGACAGGCGCAATCGAAGGGAGCTGTCCTTCAAAGACATCAGCGATCAACTGCGCTTCATTGATCAGGCCATTCGCGCGCTGAAACGCCAGACTGTCACGCGATGGACTGAGATAAAGCACGCCCGAGATAAGCAAAATCAGCGCGATCAGGTTGAAGGTGATGATCTTGCGCGCAATTGGAGATCGCCGCAGCGCAAAAAGACGGCCGCCCGGGATTTCTTCGACTTCGATATCTTCGGTCACGAAATCGGGGTCGACCCAATCATCGCCCAGCACCAGATCAGGCGTACGCGCCGCTGCGCGCACGGACTTCAGGTCGCGTACGTCAACTTTCGGCGCAGCCGTCATGACTTACTCTTCGTTGTAGCGATACCCGATGCCATAAAGGGTCTCAATCGCAGAAAACTCATTATCCGTATTACGCATCTTCTTACGCAGCCGTTTGATATGGCTGTCGATGGTGCGATCATCCACATAAACCTGATCGTCATAGGCGACATCCATCAGCTGATCGCGGCTTTTGACAAAGCCGGGTCTCTGGGCCAGCGCCTGCAACAACAAAAATTCCGTTACCGTAAGGGATACGTCTTTCCCTTTCCACTTTACCGCGTGACGGAGCGGATCCATCACCAACTCACCGCGGACCATCACCTTTGTGTCCTCGGTTTCCTCAATCTCTTCCCCGGCGATTGCATCTTGCCTGCGCAACAGCGCCCGGATTCGTTCCACCAGTAGACGCTGTGAAAATGGCTTTTTTACGTAATCATCCGCACCCATGCGCAAACCAAGCACTTCATCGATCTCATCGTCCTTGGATGTCAGGAAAATAACGGGCATGGATGTCTTTTGCCGCAGCCGCTGCAACAGATCCATTCCGTCCATCCGTGGCATTTTGATGTCCAAAACAGCCATGTCAGGCATACGTTTGTTAAACGCCTCCAGCGCGGACAGCCCATCGTTGTATGTCTCAACCTCGAACCCTTCCGCTTCGAGTGTCATCGAAACAGAGGTGAGAATGTTCCTGTCATCATCAACAAGTGCAATTCTGGACATGAAAGAGACCCCTAAGTAATCAATTCAACGTTTCTAAAGCCGCTTGCTCTGACTTTTCAACGTTTTATCTAAGCGAATCAACCGTTAACTCAACGGATGCCCCAAAACTGCCTTATTTGCGTTAATTTTGCCGATTTCCGCTGAGCCCATTGCCCTGATGAAGCGGTAGATCGGCTTGGTTGCGCTAACATCAAAATGGTTGCGCTAACGATATGAAACTGGGGTATCGGCCCTTGAAACCTTGGTGCTATGGAGAGGCATCGCTGGCCAAGTCGGCCAATTCATGAAGGAGCGAACCCATGGACCAAGGAACGGTCAACCCGTCGATGAAACTTGAAGATCAAGGCATCACAGGGCTGGGTTACGTATATTACAACCGCTCTGAGGCCGAATTGCAGGATGCGGCAGTTGCCGCAGGCGAGGGTGTCACTGGCCAGGGCGGCACATTCCTTGTCTCGACCGGAAAGCACACCGGGCGTTCGCCCAAAGATAAATTCGTCGTCAAGACAGAAGGTGTCGCCGATTCGATCTGGTGGGAAAACAACCCGCCGATGGAGCCTGCGAAGTTCGATGCCCTTTACGCCGATATGCTGGCGCATATGAAGGGCGGCACCTACAATGTTCAGGACCTGTTTGGCGGTGCCGACCCGGCCCATCGCCTTGATGTGCGCGTGGTGACAGAGCTTGCCTGGCATGGCCTTTTCATTCGTCACCTGCTGCGCCGCCCAGAGGCGTCCGAGCTTGCAGGCTTTGTACCGGACTTTACGGTCATCAACTGCCCGACATTCAAGGCAGACCCCGAAAGACACGGGTGCCGTTCTGATACCGTCATCGCAATGAACTTTGAAAAGAAGCTGATCCTGATTGGCGGCACGGAATACGCTGGCGAAAACAAGAAATCGGTCTTTACCCTGCTGAACTATCTCTTGCCTGAAAAGGGCATCATGCCGATGCATTGTTCGGCCAACCATGCGCCCGGAAATCCGGTGGATACAGCCGTGTTCTTTGGCCTTTCTGGTACGGGCAAGACGACGCTCTCTGCCGATCCTACCCGCGTTCTGATCGGCGATGATGAGCATGGCTGGTCTGATCGTGGCACCTTCAACTTTGAGGGTGGCTGCTATGCCAAGACCATCGGACTGGACCCCGAGGCAGAGCCTGAGATTTACGCCACCTGTTCGATGCCGCATACGGTGATCGAAAACATGGTGTTTGATCCCGACACGTTGGAACTGGATTTTGAGGACGACAGCCTGACCGCGAATATGCGCTGTGCCTATCCGCTGAACTATATCTCGAACGCCTCCGACACCGCTTTGGGTGGCCACCCGAAAAACATCATCATGCTGACCTGTGATGCTTTTGGTGTGCTGCCCCCTATCGCGCGGCTGACACCGGCGCAGGCCATGTACCACTTCCTGTCCGGGTTTACATCCAAGGTGGCCGGCACCGAACGCGGGGTGACAGAGCCAGAGCCGACGTTCAGCACTTGTTTTGGTGCGCCTTTCATGCCGCGCCGTCCAGAGGTTTACGGAAACCTGCTGCGCAAGAAAATCGCAAGCCATGGCGCGACCTGCTGGCTGGTGAACACCGGCTGGACAGGCGGGGCCTATGGCACAGGGTCACGGATGCCGATCAAGGCGACGCGCGCGCTGTTGTCAGCGGCCCTAGATGGCACTTTGATCGAAAGCACCTTCCGCAAAGACGTACATTTCGGGTTCGAAGTGCCCGTTTCTGTTGACGGTGTTGATGATGGTTTGCTGAACCCACGCGATACATGGGCCGACAAAGCCGCCTATGATGCGCAGGCGGACAAGCTCGTCGCGATGTTCAGCGACAATTTTGAGAAATACGTCCCCTTTATCGACGACGACGTGAAAGCCGCGGCCATCGGGTAACCGGCGCCTCGGTGTGGCAGGTTTCGTGGAGGCGGCCCGGTGGGCCGTTTCTGCAAATTTCGGGTGAAACCCCTTTGGTCCTATGTCACTCCGACCTCGACAATTTGCAATTCCTGCCTACTTGTCAGGAATGAAACCGGTTCTTGCTCTGTGCGTCCTGCTTGGCCTGTCGATGACACCGGCCCTGGCCGATGACGTGTCAGCGGCCCCGATCACCTTTCTTGAGACGGGGATTATCTGCCCGCCAGAGCCGATCGGATCTGCACCTGCCCCCGGCACATTGGCAGGCGTCACACATGTCCTTGGGCAAGAACCAGAGTTCGTTGCCAAAACCCGGCAGGTCCCGGCGGTTCTTGGCGTTGGATTTGGTATCAAGGCGCAGGCCGGGAACGCTGACGGGATCAGCGCTGTGAAGATGGTCGTAACCCATCCTGCAATGGGCAGCATGGGGGTGACATCGCAAAGCTTCAGCACCCGGATCAGCGGCAATGGCACGTCGCTGACATTCTATCAGTTCGATTATGCCTATGAACTTGTGACGGGTACGTGGCAATTCACGGCGATGTCGGGCGATACCATCCTCTATTCTGTCAACTTTGAGGTGGTCGATCCCCGCCAGATGCCAGAACTTGCGGACGTTTGTGGCTATCAGGACCTATTGTCCTAGCCCAACAGCCCCCCGCCGGATCAGATTGATCCCGGCGATGATCAGAACCCAAAGCGTCACACGCCGAAACCGCTCCTGATCGAACCGGTCGCCCAACCGAAACCCCAGCCACATGCCGATCAGAGCGGCCGGAACAAGGGCCGCGGAAAAGCTCCAGGTTTGCGCGTTCAGGACACCTGATTGCAGGTGGCCCAGAAACAGCATGACCGATCCCAGCCCGTAGATCACACCCTGTACCGACATATGCCTGTTGCGCGGCGTGTTCAGCGCCAGCAAATACAGCACCGTCGGTGGGCCCCAGGTTCCGGCCAGGCCGCCCAGTACCCCCGCCAGACCGCCCGCTGTCCATTCAAATGCCCGCCTCCAGCGCGGCATGATTTGCGGGCGCCAACCGATCAACTGGATGAAACACAAGCCGACAACCGGCACGCCCAGGACGATGAACATGAACTGGCTTGGAATGCTGCGCAAGAACTGCGCTGACACAAGGATCATGATGCAAACGATCAGGACATAGCGCCAGTGTTCCTTCAGCGCCGCCTGCGCATTGCCGACACCCGCGCGCGCCACTTGCAATACGTTGCTGACGAGGACCGGGATGACGATACCGGCGATGACCAGTTCCGGCGGGATCACTATGCCCATGCCGGAAATCATGATCAGCGGCAAAGCAAACCCGACAGCCCCTTTGACAAAGCCACCCAGCAGAGTCACCGCGAAGGCAAAGGCAAAAATGGCCGGGGTCAGAAAGGGCGCAATCTCGGGCATGATCTCTCTTACGACATTGGGCAGCACATGCCACTGCGAAAATCTCCCGCGACACTTTTGTGCGCGAGGGGATATGTTGGCGAATAATTATTGCGCTGCACTTGCAAAATGATTATCTCTGCACCTGCAAATTGAAGGGAGTCGCGAGATGGCGCATGATGGACAGGATATGACGTTGAAACAGAGCCCGATTCTGGCCGATCTTCCGGCATTGACCGCTGCGGCCCTGCCCGCCGTCGAGGACATCCTGTCACGCGCAAAGGATGCCGTCCGCGCGCAGGTCGAAGAGGGTGGTCGGGTCAGTGGCAAACTGATCGAAACGCATCAGACAGCGGCGCACGGGCTGGCCTGGCTGGCCACATATGCGCAGTCGCTTCGGCAAATGCAGACCTGGGCAGAACGCCTGCAAGCCGACGGCAGGTTTGGCGAAGTTGAGCAGTTGATCCATCAGATCGCCTTCGGTGAATACCTGTCGCAGATCTCTGGCGGTATCCCGATGAGCCAGGGCGAAATTCTGCGCTTGCAGGATATCGGCCTGGACCGCGATGATATGCAGGGCCTGACGCGGCCTGAGGTCGTGCGGCTGACCCGGACGGGCAACTCTCAGGCGGCGCGGATGCGCCTTGTGGAACTGATGCAGGAACAGGCAGCCAACATCACGGTTGGTGCTACCGGCCTTGACGACGAGCTTGAGATGATCCGCGAGCAATTTCGCCGTTTCAGCATCGACCGGATCGAACCGGACGCGCACGACTGGCACCTCAAGGACGAATTGATCCCGCTGGAGATCATCAACGAGATGGCGGAAATGGGCGTTTTCGGCCTGACCATCCCCGAAGAATATGGCGGTTTTGGCCTGTCAAAAGCATCGATGTGTGTCGTATCTGAGGAGCTGTCACGCGGCTATATCGGGGTCGGATCACTCGGCACAAGGTCCGAAATTGCCGCAGAGCTGATCCTGTGCGGCGGGACCGAAGAGCAAAAGCAGAAGTGGCTGCCGGGCCTTGCCTCTGCCGAAATTCTGCCCACTGCCGTGTTCACCGAGCCCAACACAGGGTCCGACCTTGGATCCTTGCGCACCCGCGCGATCAGGAAAGGCGACAATTGGGAGGTCACGGGCAACAAAACATGGATCACGCACGCGACCCGCACCCATGTGATGACGATGCTGGCACGCACCGACCCCGAGACGACCGATTATCGTGGACTGTCAATGTTCCTGGCCGAAAAGACACCGGGCAGCGACGATAACCCCTTCCCCACCCCCGGCATGACCGGCAGCGAGATCGAGGTGCTGGGCTATCGCGGGATGAAGGAATACGAACTGGCCTTTGATGGCTTTGCCGTAAAGGGCGATAACCTGCTGGGCGGTGAAACCGGCAAGGGCTTCAAACAACTGATGCAGACGTTCGAATCCGCACGGATCCAGACCGCGGCCCGCGCCGTTGGCGTGGCCCAATCAGCGCTGGATGTGGGCATGCAATACGCTCAGGATCGCAAGCAGTTCGGCAAGCCCCTGATCGATTTCCCCCGCGTTGCCGGGAAACTGGCAATGATGGCGGTCGAAATCATGATCGCCCGCCAACTGACCTATTTCAGCGCCCATGAAAAGGACAACGACCGCCGCTGCGATCTTGAGGCAGGCATGGCCAAATTGCTGGGCGCCCGGATTGCCTGGGCCTGTGCCGACAATGCGCTGCAGATCCACGGCGGCAACGGCTTCGCACTGGAGTATAAGGTCAGCCGCATTCTGTGTGACGCGCGCATCCTCAACATCTTCGAAGGGGCTGCAGAAATTCAGGCACAGGTCATCGCGCGGCGCCTGCTGGATTAAGGCGACGAAAAGCAATGGGGTGGAGGCGGTCTAACCGCTGTCAAGACGCCTGATTGCCTCAAGCAATCGCGCGCGCGCTTCAGGCATCGGGCGATCCCCCAGACTTTTGACCAGACGGTGCTCGATAAAATAGCCGGTCGTGCCAAGGGCGGTGACAATCTGCGCATTTGACGCATCCCCCTTGCCGGCCAGAACCTCTGGCAAAGGCAGCATGCGGTCAGCCCATTCACCGGCGGCATCCCGGCTGACCGCCCGGCCCGATTTGGGCGAGACATAGATCAGGTCGGCGTTCACGCCGCGCACCGCACAGGCCGATAAATCCAGTCCAAATCCCATCTCCTCCAACAGCGCCCGCTCCCAGCGCAGATAGGCCAGCGGCCAGACATCCGACTGGCCGAGCAAATCCAGCAAAGCGACGGTACGTGCATAAAGCGGCGGGTGCGCCTCGCGTTCAGGAAGGACCATCACCAGAAGGCCACAGACCGCATTCAGCCCGGCCAGCGCCAGCCTGTCACCCATCGCTGCCGCCGCGCGACTGCGGACAGGCTCAATGGTGAAGCTGCCCAAATGGCTGTCCAGCCTTGCCTTCCAGGCGACGGCCACCTGTGCGCCCGGCTGCAGGATCGGCGCGATCTTGCGGCTTGTTCCGCCACGGACAACCCCCGCATGCCGGCCATGTTCTGCGCTGAACACTTCAACAATGACAGATGTTTCACCAAAGGGGCGCACGGCCAGCAATGCGGCTTCATCTTGCCAGGCAATCATGTTTTGGGCCTTCGGAGCATGCCCCCATTCCAAACGGTCCCGCTGCCACTTGCAAGGGCAAGGGCGGAATGACCTGTCGGACGCCTCCGGCGGGGGAGTATTTGGGGCAAGATGATGAAAACCATCCTGCCCCAAGCGACGAACGATTGCCCATCACCTTGCACGGCCATCGGCTCTCCAGCCTGTGCCATGACGTCATCATGCAGAAAGGTGCTTAACAAATTCTTATCATCTTGCCCCAAATACTCCCCCGCCGGAGGCATAAAAGTCAATCAAGCCCCTGTTCATCCAACAGGTGACGTCCTTCTTTGTCCTCGACCTCGATCACCCAGAGATCAGGATCGAAGCCACGTTGCTTTGCAATGGACTGGTCCACATCTGCCTCGCTGCCCTCCGTCAGGACAATCCACTTGCGCGCGCCTGTCATCAGGTCGAAGCTGCGCTGATACAGGCGGGCTTGCCCGTCAAGCGTGTTGAGTTTGACCAAAACGGCCCCCGCCGTCGGATCCCCTCTTTGCACGATAAATGCAGGGATATCGACCAGACGCAGCCGGGTAAGATAGGCAGCCACCCAGATCTCGGCGGTCAGCTTCAAACGCCGCACCGTCCCGGACCTGATCCGGGACCTCCTGCGATCAGGTCACACATTCCCATCTTTGAAGTCGAGGCCCATTTCCGAGTACCTCTCGGATTCCTCAAGCCAGTTGGGGCGCACCTTGACCTTGACAAAAAGATGCACGCGACGGCCAAGGAATTCTTCCAATTCAAGCCGCGACGCCTGGCTGATCGCCTTCACTGTCTCACCGCCCTTGCCTAGGACAATGCCCTTGTGACCATCGCGCGCGACATAGATCAATTGATCGATCCGGGCAGAGCCATCGGGACGCTCTTCCCAGTTTTCTGTCTCGACTGTCAGCTCATAGGGCAGTTCCTGGTGCAGGCGCAGGGTCAGTTTTTCGCGCGTGATCTCTGCGGCAATCATCCGCATTGGCAGGTCGGCGATCTGGTCTTCGGGATAGAGGTACGGCCCCTCTGGCACCTGCGTCGTCAGCCAATCGCGCAAGGCGTCGCAGCCATGCCCGCGTTCGGCGGATATCATGAAGGTTTCGGCAAAGGGGTAGGCTTCATTCATTGCTTTGGTCAGCGCCAGCAGCACTTCAGATTTCACCTTGTCGATCTTGTTGATCGCCAGGGCGACGGGTGATGTTCCCGCGCGCTCTGACAATGTATCCAGAATCGCCTTCACACCGTCTGTCATCCCCCGATGCGCCTCGATCATCAGCACCACCACATCGGCATCCGCAGCCCCGCCCCAGGCGGCAGCGACCATGGCGCGGTCCAGCCGGCGGCGCGGCTTGAAAAGGCCGGGGGTGTCGACAAAGATCAGTTGGGCGTTCCCGGCCATGGCAACGCCGCGAATGCGCGCCCGCGTGGTCTGCACCTTATGGGTCACAATCGACACCTTCGCGCCGACCATGCGGTTCAGCAGGGTGGATTTGCCTGCATTCGGTTCACCAATCAGGGCGACAAAACCAGCTTTGGTCAGGGCGTCAGTCATCTATCGACTTTCTTCAAAAGGGCCGTTGCTGCGGCCTGCTCCGCCTGGCGCTTTGATCCCGCGGTGGCTTGTTCGGACGGGCCAGAGGCCAAACGCACCTCAATCGTAAACTGCGGCTGGTGGTCAGGTCCAGTACGGGCAATCTCGACATAATTCGGCGGGGTTTCGCCCCGTGCCTGCGCCCATTCCTGTAGTGCGGTCTTTGCATCGCGGGCATCTGCCGCGACATTGTGAATACGGTCACCCCATAGGCGCAGGACAGCGGCGCGCGCGGCGTCAAATCCGCCGTCTTGATAGACCGCTGCAATCACAGCCTCCATCGCGTCGGCCAAGAGCGCTTCCTTGCGCCGTCCCCCTGACTTCATTTCGGATCGGCCCAGTTTCAGCACCGCCCCCAGGTCAATCTGGCGCGCGACGTCGGCACAGGCCTCGCGCCGCACCAGTGCATTGTAACGCGGGGCAAGCAGGCCTTCCGGCGCGGTCGGATCGGCCTTGAGCAAGGCCTCGGCCATGACTAGTCCCAGCACCCGGTCGCCCAGGAATTCCAGCCTCTGATTGTCGTCACGATGTGGGCTGACAATGGACGAATGGGTGACCGCGCGGATCAGCATCTCTGGCTGGGCAAAGCGATGGCCCAGCCTTTGCGAAAAGGCGGCGAGTTCGGCTGAGAGCTTCAATCGAGCGCCTTGAAGAAGCGGTCAGAGCGCCATGTCCAGAACGCCAACATGGATCGGCCAGCGGATGAAAACATCACGCGATCCGCCCGGCCAACGATATTCTTGCGGTCGACGAAGCCGACACCCCGTGCGGACTGTGCAACACGGCTGTCGGTGGAATTGTCACGGTTGTCTCCCATGAAGAAGAACTGCCCCTCCGGGACGGTGAAAACACCGGTGTTGTCCATCGGACGCGACCCGATATCAAGGATTGCATGGCTGACCCCATTGGGCAGCGTTTCGGTATATCGCGGCTTTTCACAATCCGCACCAAAGCCAACGGCACCGTTGGCACATTGCGGGCGCAATCCCAGGGGACCCTGTGGCTCCATGACCTCGGTGAATGTACCGGCTGGTTCGATCTGCACGGGTTCATCATTGATATACAAGACACTGTCGATCATCTGAATGCGGTCACCGGGAAGACCAATCAGACGCTTGATAAAGTCGCGCCCGTCAACAGGGTGACGAAAGACGACGATATCCCCGCGCTCGGGGTCTGATCCGAAGATCCGCTCTTCGCGGTCTTCGAGAAACCCGCAGAAATCCTCGGCGCCGATATCGATGCCAAGCCGCTGGATGCGGATCGACGGACAGGAAGCGTAGGAATACCCATAGGCCATCTTGTTGACGAACAGAAAGTCACCGATCAGCAGGGTGTCCTTCATCGACCCAGAAGGGATCCAGAACGGCTGAAAAAACAGAGTCCGAAAAATGCCGGCAAGCAGTAATGCCCAGAACACCGTTTTCACTGTCTCGACTAACCAGGCGATAAATCCTGTCTTCTCGGCCATGGCCTGATCCTTGCTGTGGTTTGGGGGTACATGAGGGCGCAGGACTGCACTGTCAAGCGATGGCGCGCGCCTCGATCACCACAAAGGCCTGTGCCCAAGGGTGATCGTCGGTCAAAGTCACGTGAATGATCGCCTCGTGCCCTTCTGGCGTCATTTGGTCCAGCCTTTGCTTGGCCCATCCGGTGACTGCCATGACAGGCTGACCACTGCGCAGATTGGAAACGGCCATGTCTTTCCATGAAATGCCCATGCGCAGGCCGGTGCCCAGCGCCTTGGAGCAGGCCTCTTTCGCGGCCCAGCGTTTGGCGTAGGTGCCAGCGGTATCCATGCGCCGCTCCGCCTTGCGTTGCTCGACGTCGGTGAACACCCGGTTGCGAAAGCGATCACCGAAGCGGTCCAGTGTGCCCTGGATCCGTTCGATATTCGCCAGATCAGTACCGATGCCGAGGATCATGCTGCCACGTCCATACCAATCACGCGGTCAGAGCCTGACGGCATGTCCCGCAAGACAACATGCTTCATCACGCGCGCGCCTCATCCATGATGCGGCGCATTTCGGCGATGGCGGGCTGCAAGCCGCGAAAGATCGCCTCGCCGATCAGGAAATGTCCGATGTTCAGCTCAACCACCTGCGGCAGCGCCGCGACCGGACCGACACAATCATAGGTCAACCCATGTCCGGCATGCACCTCCAGCCCCAGATCATCTGCAAAGGCCGCCATTTCTGTCAGCTTGCGTAATTCTTCATCGCGTGCGTCAAAACGTCCCTCGGCATGGGCGTCACAATACGCACCGGTGTGCAATTCGATGACCTCGGCACCGATCCGGTGGGCGGCTTCAATCTGGCGTTGGTCGGCGGCGATAAAGACCGACACCCGGCAACCAGCGTCGCGCAAGGGCGCTATGTAATGGGCCAGGGCGTTTTCTTCGCGCGCCACTTCAAGCCCGCCTTCGGTCGTGCGTTCCTCGCGCTTTTCGGGCACGATGCAGACGGCGTGTGGTTTGTGGCGCAGCGCGATGGCCTGCATTTCTTCGGTCGCTGCCATTTCAAAGTTGAGCGGGCCGTTCAGTGCCGCCATCAGCCCTTCGATATCCACATCCGAGATATGGCGCCTGTCCTCGCGCAGGTGCGCGGTGACGCCATCCGCACCTGCCTCTTCTGCGATGATTGCCGCACGCACCGGATCGGGAACCGACCCGCCACGCGCATTGCGCACGGTGGCCACATGGTCGATGTTCACACCAAGGCGCAGTCTTTTCGTCATCCCATCATTCCTTTGTCCGGATCGGCCTCGTCGGTGGCGTTGTCGCTAGGTGATGTCTTTTTCTTCAACTGGTCAAGCTTTGCCAGCAGCGCCTTTTTGCGACGGGTCTGATATGCACTGATGACTGGAACCGACAGGTAGTATGCAATCGTCGCCGCGACCAATCCAGGAAGTATCCCACCCACCAGATAAGGGAAGAAAACCTCATCGTAGAACACCTGTAGCCCGCGCCAGTTGATCCGGTCGGGGGTAAAGATCGCAACAATGTTGTTCCATAAGTCATAGCCCGCGTCGGCGAACTTCTGGCCAAGCCGGTCGATCCGGCTCTGTGGCAATCCCAGGAACCATGACCCCAGACTGATGGAGAGATAGCCAATCGGCGGGAATGTCAGCGGGTTGCCAAAGAAAGTCGCCATCAGGGCGGCCAGTATATTGCCGCGCAGCAGTCGCGCGATGATGATGGCAAGAACAAAGTGCAGGCCGAAAAGCGGTGTGAAGCAGACAAAAACCCCCGCCCAGATCCCCCGGCTGATTTTTTGCGGCGTATCCGGCAAGCGGCGAACGCGGTGCTTGACGTACTCAAAGGCGCGGGTCCAGCCGCCCCGGGGATAGAAGAAATCCAGCGCGATTTGCCAAATCGCGCGTCTATCCCTGCGCCTGAATACCAATACCCATCATCCTTCTCTGCGGGGTGTTCCCGCTACCAGGGTCGCCAGACCCGGATCTCTGTGCCGCGTGATCGTTGATACGTTGCTTTCGGCCTCCAGCGCGGTCTGGATCCGGTGCAAATGTTCCACATCGCGCAGGTCGACATCGATCAGCAACCTGAAATAATCCGGTTTCCGGTCAATGAACTTAAGGTCAGAGATATTGGCGTTCTGTTCGCCAATCAATGAGCAAATGCGCCCCAGTACACCTGAATCATTGGCGATGGTTGCATCAAAGGTGACGGTATTTACGGCACCATGCGTGCCTTCCTGCCAATGCAGGTCAATCCAGCGCTCTGGCTGGTCTTCATAATCAGCCAGCGCGGCGCAATCGATGGCATGGACGACAACACCCTGGCCGCGAAAAGTGATCCCCAATATCCGCTCACCCGGCACGGGCTGGCAGCATGCCCCGCGTTGTTGCACCTGATCGGGTGCCAGACCAACGACGGCGCGGCCTTCGTCGATCACATCGCCCTGGGTATGTTCCAGTTCGGGATAAATCGCGGTGACAACCTTGCGCCCTGTGATCTCGGCGCTTCCCAGACGCGCAAGCAGTTCTTCCACGCTGTCAATTGCCAGCGCCTTGGCCGCCGTGCGCAGCGCTTTCTCGGTGCTTTTCTTGCCGACGTTTTCAAACGCGACCCGGGCCAGCTCGCGTCCCAATCGCACAAAGCGTTCGCGGTCCTCTTCGCGCAGAGACCGGCGGATCGCCGTTTTGGCGCGCCCTGTCACGGCGATATCAATCCATGTGGCCTGCGGGGTCTGGCCTTCGGCGGTGATAACCTCGACCGACTGCCCGTTCTTCAGTCGCGTCCAAAGCGGCACTCGCAGCCCATCAACCTTGGCCCCCACGCAGGCGGAGCCAATGCGCGTGTGAATGGCATAGGCGAAATCAATCGGCGTCGCACCGCGCGGCAGTTTGATCACATCGCCCTTGGGCGTGAAACAGAACACCTGGTCCTGATACATTTCCAGCTTGACCGCTTCGAGAAATTCGTCGTGGTCCTGATCGTCATCCAGACGTTCGGTCAGCGACGAAATCCACTGCACCGGGTCAACGGCAAAGCGGTTCTCGACCCGCTCACCATTCTTGTAGGACCAATGCGCGGCCACCCCGGTTTCTGCAACTTCATGCATTTCGCGGGTGCGGATCTGGACTTCGACCTGTTTGCCGTCGCGACCCGACACGGTGGTGTGGATCGAACGATATCCGTTGGATTTTGGTTGGCTGATATAATCCTTGAAACGCCCCGGCACCGCACGCCAGCGTTGGTGGATTGCACCCAGAACGCGATAGCAATCCGCCTCGGTCGCGACGATCACGCGGAAACCGTAGATATCGGAAAGGCGGCTGAAGCCCTGCTCTTTCTCCTGCATCTTGCGCCAGATCGAATAGGGCTTCTTGGCGCGCCCGGCGACATCGGCGGTGATGCTGGCCTTTTCCATCTCAACACGCATGTCGGCGGTGATCTTTTGGATGACGTCACCGGTTTCGCGTTGCAGTGTGATGAAACGCCGGATGATCGAATTGCGCCCTTCGGGGTTGAGCACACGGAAGGACAGGTCCTCCAGTTCTTCGCGCATCCACTGCATCCCCATGCGGCCGGCCAATGGCGCAAAGATATCCATCGTTTCGCGCGCTTTCTGGGCTTGCTTTTCGGGGCGCATGGATTTGATCGTGCGCATGTTGTGCAAACGGTCAGCCAGCTTGACCAGTGTCACACGCAAATCGCGGGAGGTGGCCATGAACAGCTTGCGAAAATTCTCGGCCTGTTTTGTCTGGGTCGAGGTCAATTGCAGGTTGGTCAGCTTGGTGACACCATCAACCAGTTCTGCAATCTCGCGGCCAAAGCGTTTTTCGACCGCCACAAAGGAGGCATTGGTGTCCTCGATGGTGTCATGCAGCAGGGCGGTGACCAGCGTTGCATCATCCATTTGCTGTTCGGCCAGGATGCCGGCAACAGCAACGGGGTGGGTAAAATAGGGTTCGCCCGAATGACGGAATTGCCCTTCATGCATGTCAGCACCAAAGGCAAAGGCATCGCGCAACAGCGCCTGATTGGAGTTCGGGTTGTAGGTGCGGACCAGTGAGATCAGATCATCTGCAGTCGTCATCTGGTCCCGCGCCTATCCATCCTAAGGCCGGTCGGGCGGCCCTAGCGCTGCCCTTGCGCGTCCATCAACGCGCGCAGCAGTTTCTCTTCTGACATATCGTCTTCGACCGGCTTGTCGGTTTCTGCACCCATCAAAAGGGACATGCTGTCCTCTTCGGGTTCATCGACCTCGATCTGCGTCTGGTTCGCCTCGATCATGCGCTCGCGCAGATCATCGGCCTGCTGCGTTTCTTCAGCAATCTCGCGCAGGGACACAACTGGGTTCTTGTCGTTGTCGCGGCCGACGGTGATCGGCGCGCCGGATGATATTTCACGGGCACGATGTGCTGCCAGCATCACAAGCTCGAACCGGTTGGGAACTTTATCGACGCAATCTTCTACGGTGACGCGGGCCATAAGGCGTACTCCGATCAATCAAGAGGGACTTTTGAAGTGGCCTACTTAGTGGCTTGACACCAGATTGACAAGGGGTTGGGACGCCACCACACGCGGTTTTTCAAGGCCCGGAAAAATTGCCCAGCCTTGCGACCCCGGCCATCGCCGCGTCGGGCATATCGGCGCAGATTTGCCTGATCGAGCGGCCAAGAATGGGATGGACCCAATCGGGTGCGACATCGCGCAGCGGCACCAGAACGAATGCGCGGTCCTGCATACGCGGGTGCGGAAGGATGATGTCTGGCGGAGCCATCACCTGCTGATCTTCAGGCGCCAGATTGCGCCAATGGGTCTGTGTTTCCGGGTTGGGCAAGATGTCATCGCCAACGGCGATCAGATCCAGGTCAAGCGTCCGCTGGCCCCATCTGCGGGCGCGGGTCCGGCCTGCGGCGGTCTCGATCTGGTGCAATCTGCCCAGTAAATCGACCGCTGACGATTTTGTGAATATCGCCATCCCCGCATTCACAAAATCAGGACCGGCCCCCGCCGGAAATGCGGGAGTTGCGTAAAGACTGCTGAAACGGGGCTGTTTTTCTGACAGTCTACCCACCGCCAGCATAGCCTTTTGTACAGTTTCCCCAGGGTCACCCCATGCAGATTTCTCATTGCTACCAAGGGCAACCAGCGCAATTCGGCTCATGGCGCTCATGTTATCGGCTTGCCTCTGTGTTTGCATACATTACGATTGCTAATTTTTGCACATCCCTACCTACACTCACGGAAAAAACAACAGCGCAAGATTGACTTTGGAAGGACGACCCCAATGTTTTATCGGGACGAGCGTTTGGCGCTCTTCATCGATGGTTCAAACTTGTATGCTGCGGCGAAATCGCTTGGCTTTGACATCGACTATAAACTCTTGCGGCAGGAATTCATGCGCCGCGGAAAAATGCTCCGGGCGTTTTATTATACCGCCCTTTTGGAGAACGACGAATATTCACCGATCCGGCCCCTTGTGGATTGGCTGAATTACAACGGTTTCACCATGGTGACGAAGCCGGCCAAGGAATACACCGACAGCATGGGCCGCCGTAAGGTGAAGGGCAATATGGACATCGAGCTGGCGGTCGATGCGATGGAACTGGCCCCGCATGTCGATCATGTCGTTCTGTTTTCAGGCGACGGCGATTTTCGGCCACTGGTCGAAGCGCTGCAACGCAAGGGCGTTCGCGTCTCTGTTGTTTCGACGATTCGCAGCCAGCCGCCCATGATCGCAGACGAATTGCGCCGCCAGGCAGACAACTTCATCGAGCTGGACGAATTGCGCGATGTTGTTGGCCGCCCAACGCGCGAGCCGCGCCCGGAGCCGGAACGCGATCAAGTCACCCAGGAGACCTGATTTGTGAACCCTTTGGGGCGCGCCCACCCGCGCCCCAAACCGCCCCGACAACTGGCGCTGGACCTGCCTGCGTCAAACCCTTACCTCTGGTGTTGAAACCGGAGTTTGAGATGAAAAAACCACCCCTGACGCTTTACCTTGCTGCCCCACGCGGGTTTTGTGCAGGCGTTGATCGCGCCATCAAGATCGTCGAGATGGCCTTGGAAAAATGGGGGGCGCCTGTCTATGTGCGCCATGAGATCGTTCACAACAAATACGTTGTCGATGCACTGCGGGATCAGGGCGCTGTTTTTGTCGAGGAGCTTGATGAATGCCCCGATGACCGCCCGGTGATCTTTTCCGCGCATGGGGTTCCCAAATCCGTGCCCGCCGCTGCCGCGAGCCGCGAAATGGTCTATGTGGATGCCACCTGCCCTCTGGTCAGCAAGGTCCATATCGAGGCCCAGCGCCATGCCGAAAATGGTTTGCAGATGATCATGATCGGCCATGCAGGCCATCCTGAAACAATTGGCACCATGGGCCAACTGCCGGAAGGCGAGGTCCTGCTGGTTGAAACTGTCGCCGATGTGGCCTCCGTTACGGTGCGCGATCCGGATCGACTGGCCTTCGTGACCCAAACGACCCTATCGGTTGATGACACCGCCGATATCGTCAAGGCTCTCTTTGCCCGTTTTCCCGGCATCATCGGCCCCCACAAAGAGGACATCTGCTATGCCACCACCAACCGTCAGGAAGCGGTCAAGGTGATGGCGCCGAAATGCGATGCGATGCTGGTTGTTGGCGCGCCGAATTCGTCCAACTCCAAACGTCTGGTCGAGGTCGGTGCGCGTGCTGGCTGCAACTACGCGCAACTGGTGCAACGTGCCACAGATATCGACTGGCGCGCGCTTGAGGGGATTACGTCTGTTGGGATTACCGCCGGGGCCTCGGCCCCCGAAGTGCTGATTGCCGAAGTCATCGACGCCTTCAAGGAACGTCACGACACGACCGTTGAGATCGTGGTGACCGCAGAAGAAAACGTCGAATTCAAAGTGCCGCGGGTGCTAAGAGAGCCTGCCTGATGCTGATGGAGCCGCTATGAATACCGTTCCCCGTTCCGCTCTGGTCCTTGGTCTTGTCGGGCTGATCCCTTTCCTCTGGGGCGCGCTGACCGTTCTTGTCTCTGACCTGGGCCAATGGGGGCAGATGAACCTTGGCGGGCGTTTTACCGGGCCTCATGTGCAACTCGCTTATGGCATAGTGGTCCTGTCGTTCATGTCAGGTGTGCTCTGGGGTTTTGCCACGAAAGCTGTCGGGCAGACCGCAACAGCCAGCTATATTCTATCTGCGATCCCCGCGCTTTGGGCGTTCCTCATGATAAGCGGCGGGCCGACAACGGCGGCATTGAACCTGATTGTTGGATTCCTTGGGTTGCTTCTTCTTGACTGGCATTTCTGGCGTCTTGGTCTGGCGCCTGCGTGGTGGATGCACCTGCGCGGCCTGCTCACCGCAATCGTCATTGTCACATTTCTGCCCTTGGTCTTGTGATGACAGACCCGCGTACAATTGCGACCTATGATGTCAAAGCGGCGGATTATGCCGATCTGGTTTCCAGCGATGCCCCAGACAAGACCCTCCGCAGCTTCATCGATGTGATCCCCGCTGGCGGCCATGTGCTTGATCTGGGTTGTGGGCCGGGAACCTCTTCGGCGCATATGCAGCGCGCCGGGCTTGTGCCTGAATCGGTCGATGCATCCGAAGGCATGATAGCCCTCGCCCGGAAAACCTTTGGCCTTGATGCAAGGCTGGGTCATTTCGATGACATTGACGGATTTGAGGTCTACGACGGCGTTTGGGCCAACTTCAGCCTGCTGCATGCCCCGCGCGCGGACTTGGCCCGACACATCGCCGCGCTGTTCAGGGCCACCAGACCGGGCGGCATCATCCATATCGGCATGAAAACCGGGACCGGGGTGGCCCGCGATGACATCGACCGGCTCTATACTTATGTCACCGTTGACGAACTTGTCGGATTGCTGACGGATGCAGGCTATCACGTCACCCATATCAAAGAAGGCCGCGAAACAGGATTGGCGGGAACCGTCGATCCCTATGTCATCCTGCGGGGGCAGAAACCCTGAGCATGCCAGAGCTTTTTGCCTATACCGACGGCGCCTGTTCGGGCAATCCCGGCCCTGGTGGCTGGGGGGCCCTTTTGATTGCGCGTGACGGTGACAAGGTTCTCAAGGAACGCGCGCTTTGCGGCGGTGAGGCAGAGACAACCAACAACCGCATGGAGTTGCTGGCCGCGATCACTGCCCTGGAAACTCTGGACAGGCCGACGAAGCTGACAGTTGTGACGGATAGTGCCTATGTCAAAGACGGAATCACCAAGTGGATCCACGGCTGGAAAAAGAAGGGCTGGACCAAGAAAGGCGGCCTCAAGAACGCTGACCTTTGGCAAAGGCTTGACGCTGCCGCCGCCCGCCACGACGTGACCTGGGAGTGGGTCAAGGGCCACGCCGGCCATCCGGAAAATGAAAGGGCCGACGAATTGGCCCGTGCGGGAATGGCACCGTTCAAGCCATGAAGGGCCCCGTCGTTCTACTGCCAGCCATGATTTGAGACAGGCCCAGAGCAGGAGCCAATGTCTTGATCAGTGTTTGCGCTCTTGACCGACTTTGAGAACAATTTTGCCAATATGTGCGCTGCTTTCCATACGGGCATGGGCGGCGGCGGCATCTTCCAGTGCAAATTCCTCGTCCATGACCGGCACCACCTTGCCCGCGGCAATCAGAGGCCAGACATTCTTGCGCAAGTCATCGGCGATCCGCGCCTTGGCCAGATCGGACTGCGGGCGCAGTGTTGATCCTGTCATCGTCAAGCGTCGCGTCATCAGCTGCACAAGGTTCAACTCCACCTTCGGGCCTTGCAGAAATGCGATTTGCACCAAAGTTCCATCATCAGCCAGCGCCTTGAGATTGCGCTGGATATACGGGCCTCCGACCATATCCAGGATCAGATCGGCCCCGCCCAGCAATTGCATTTTTTCAACAAAGTCCTCTTCGCGGTAGTTGACCGCGACCTCCGCCCCCAGATCAATGCAGGCGGCGCATTTCTTCCTTGACCCAGCCGTTGCAAACACGCGCGCGCCAAAGGCTTTGGCCAATTGAATTGCAGTCGTCCCAATCCCGGAACTGCCCCCATGTACGAGAAAGCGTTGTCCCGCGCGCAATCGGCCGCGCATAAAGACATTGGACCAGACGGTAAAGAACGTCTCGGGAAGGCAAGCCGCCTGCTTTGGCGTCAACCCAGCAGGGATCGGCAGGCAGTGGGCCGCAGGGGTAGCCACATATTCCGCATATCCGCCACCGGGCAGCAAAGCGCATACCTGATCGCCGGGTTTCAGCCCGGCTACGCCTGCGCCGCAGGCGACAACCTCGCCCGAGGCTTCCAGCCCGGGCAGATCGCTTGCCCCCTTTGGCGGGTTATAAAGCCCGGCCCGCTGCAAGGCGTCGGGCCGGTTCACGCCAGCATAGGCGATCCTGATCACGACCTGATCCAATTCAGGTTCAGGCACGGGCCGATCCGTCAGGGCCAGCACCTCTGGCCCGCCGGGTCGGGAAATCTCAACGGCTTTCATGCAACTCGTCCTTACTGCGGGTCACGCCAGACACCGGGCAAGTCCATATCTGACGCCGCCTCGGGCGCCTTGACCGAAGCCATCATACGCCCCAACGCACCCGTCAGCGGCTTCAAATGGGGGTTGGCCCGGGCCTGTGCCTTGAACTTTTCAAACTGCATCACGTTGTCGATGCGGCGGTCGATAAAGGCATCCGTCGCCTGCAAATCAACACTGTCGTCACCTAGCCAGAACAGAATGACCGAGCTGTAGACACCCGATAGAGTGATGCGCTTGGTGTACCAGTTCACATCGCGTGACGTGTCACCCAGCGCGGTCCAGATCGCATCTGCGGTATCCCAAACCAGCCTGGCCCCATCAGCAGCCATATGCGGCAAAGCAAAAAGCGTGGTGCCACGGCGGACGGCCTCTTTGTCGTCAATCACCTGCAACCGCAGACGGATGGCATAGGCAACCTTGTCGCGAAAACGCATGTCTCCAAGGTCTGCCTGACCAAGGGCTTCTCCCATCGCCGCATCTGCCTTGTGGTGATAGGCGATGGCCAGATTGATGGCGCCACGGGGGCAGATCGTCTTTGCGACTGCCGGGTCGATCTTCGTATCCCGGACGGCTGCATCAAACGTCGCCTGGGACCACCCGTCAAAGGCCACATGCGCCAAGGCGGCACCCAGAAGCGTGTCCATTACCGGGTCAATCGGGGGATTGGTCATATGTCGCCTCTTGTGTTTGCTGCACACTAGACAAACTAGCCCGCCTTTGCTATCTGCCCACTTCCTGCAATTTTTGCAAATCCAACTTAGAAAGGTGGTGTAAACCACATGCAGGTTAGTGTTCGTGATAACAACGTCGATCAGGCGTTGCGTGCTCTGAAGAAAAAGCTCCAGCGTGAGGGCGTTTTTCGTGAAATGAAGCTCAAGCAGCATTTCGAAAAACCTTCCGTGCGCAAAGCGCGCGAAAAAGCAGAAGCGATCCGCCGTCAGCGTAAGCTGGCGCGCAAGAAGCTCCAGCGCGAAGGTCTGCTTTAAAGCGACCCTTCGACGTGACGATCAGGAAGCCCCCGGTTGAGCAATCAGGCGGGGGTTTTTCGTGGGCGGTCCGGCAGGCTGAATGCAGCGCGATTGCGCGGGCCTCCTGCTTGCCCCCGGACCCGGCTTTCGATTAGGTGCGCATTATGCAACGGACGCTGACAAACACCAAGACACGCAGATCGGCCCTGACTGTAAGCTTCAAGGGCGTGGCTGTTTTCGTCATGATTCTATGTGTTGTTCCCTACTTTGGTGTCCTGGCGGCGGCGCTGTCAGGTTCTTTTGATACATTGGGCGAACTGGCCGATACGGTCCTTGGGCGGTATACGGTGACAACACTGGTCCTTGTCTCGCTTGTCATGGCGGGCAGCGCGTTCATCGGCGCCGGCGCGGCCTGGCTTGTCACAATGACGGAATTTCCCGGTCGCCGCTGGATGGAGATCGCGCTGGCGCTGCCGCTGGCCTTTCCCGCCTATGTGCTGGCCTATGGCTATACAAATGTTCTGGATCATCCCGGCATCGTACAGACCCTGCTGCGCGAGGTGACCGGATGGGGGCCGCGCGGCTATTGGTTTCCAGAGATCAGGTCGCTGGGTGGGGCGGCGCTGATGCTGACGCTCGTGCTTTACCCATATGTCTATCTGCTGGCGCGCGCTGCTTTTTCCGCACAGGGTGCCAGCACATTTCTGGCTGCGCGCGTTCTGGGCCGGTCGCCATTTGCCGCGTTCATGCATGTGTCCCTTCCGATGGCACGGCCCGCGATTGCGTCAGGCGTCATGCTCGTCGCAATGGAGACGATCGCCGACTTTGGCACCGTCGCCTATTTCGGCGTGCAAACCTTTGCGGTCGGCATCTACACAAGCTGGTTCACGCTGGCAGACCGGGCGGCGGCGGCACAGCTTGCACTGGGGTTGCTCAGCTTTGCGCTGCTGCTGGTCATGTTGGAAAGGTTCAGCCGGGGAAATGCGGCTTACGCGACAGGGCGGCGAAATGCGCCCATGCAAAGGCTCACCCTGACCCGCGGGCAAAAGATCGGCGCGATGGTCTTTTGTCTGATGCCTGTTCTGCTTGGGGTGGTGCTGCCTGTGATCGCACTTGGTGTGATGGCCGTGGGCTCAGAGCAGGACCTGCTCAGCCCGCGCTATCTTGGATTTATCCGCAATTCTCTGACGCTGGCCAGCATTGCGGCGGTATTGACGGTTCTTGCGGCCCTCATCCTGGGAACATTGCACAGGGTCGGCACAAGCCGGTTGACCGGTACATCCCTTTATCTTGCCCGGATCGGCTATGCCGTTCCCGGTGGTGTGATCGCTGTGGGGCTTTTGGTGCCCTTTGCGGCCTTCGACAATGCGCTGGATGCATGGATGCGGGCGAATTTCGATATCTCGACAGGGCTGCTGTTTACCGGGTCGATCTGGCTTTTGATTGCCGCCTATCTGATCCGGTTTCTGGCCGCCGCCATCGGTGCCTATGAAGGCGGTATCGCATCGGTTCCGCCCAACATGGATGCCGCCGCGCGCACCTTGGGTCAGGACATGCCCGGACTGGTCCGGCGCGTGCATATGCCTTTGCTGCGCACAAGCCTGCTGACCGCCGGGTTGATTGTTTTCGTCGACGTGATGAAAGAGCTGCCGGCCACCCTGATCATGCGCCCCTTTAACTACGACACGCTGGCGGTGCAGGCCTATCGGCTGGCCTCTGATGAGCGGCTGGAAGGGGCGGCGGTGCCGAGCCTGGTGATCGCCGCAATCGGTCTGATCCCGGTCATCCTGCTGTGTCGGCGGATCGGGACGGGGCGGGCCTGACGCGCATGAAAAAGGGGCGCCATCTGCATGGCACCCCTCGCATCTGCTTGCGGGATCAGAGTTATTCCCAGCCGACCCGGTTAAAGATACGCTGTGCCACCGGAACATTCCTTGCAACCGCGCTCAGATCAACCGCGTCAGGGCGGAAAAGCCCCATTGCCGCGACAGAGGGTGACAGGCCAACACCCGCCACGGCAGGATATTCGTCATTGCCAGCGCTGAAGTATTCCTGCGCCTGATCTGAGGCGAGGTACTCCATGAATTTGATGGCGTTTTCACGGTTCGGCGCGTTTGCCGCCACACCACCACCAGACAGGTTCATATGTGCGCCTTCGGCATTCTGCGCGGGAAATATCCAGCCGATGTTCTCCATCGCCTCAGCGTCAAGCCCATCCACATCCTTGCGCAATGCACGGGCAAAGTAATAGGTGTTTGCAATCGAGATATCACATTCGCCTGAGACAATGGCCCGCAACTGGTCAGTGTCGCCGCCCTGCGGATCACGCGCAAAGTTGTTGACGACACCCTGCGCCCATTCGGTTGCCGCCTCTTCACCGTAGTTTTCGATCACTGCGGACAGAAGGGTCTGTGAATAGACGTTGGTGGATGACCGGTGACAAATCAAACCCTTGTAGGCCGGATCAGCGAGCGAGAGATAATCCAACGGCGGATTTTCAACATCGGTCTTGTCATAAAAGATGATCCGCGCCCGCTGGCTGAAGCCGAACCACTGGTTGTCCGCGTCTTGCAGGCTGGCCGGGATCCGCCTTTCCAGAACGTCGCTGTCGATGGTCTGAAGGACACCTGCCTGCTTGGCCCGTTCCAGACGCGACGTATCAACCGTGAGCAGGATATCGGCGGGTGAATTGACCCCTTCGGCCTGCATCCGCGCGATCAATTCATCGGCGTTTGCTTCGATCCGGTTGATCGTGATGCCAGTCTGCTCTGTGAAGTCAGAATACAAGCGCTCGTCTGTGTCATAGTGGCGGGAGGAATAGAGGTTCAGCTCTCCGCCATGACTGTCGGCGGAAACAGCCGTGGCCAGCGCGGACAGGGCTGTGAAAAGGAAAAGTGAGTTTCGAAGCGATGCACGCATAAGGGAATCCTTGAGGAGGTTAAGATCACGTGCAGAACCTGACAAAAAAGATCGGATTGTGCAATATATCCTGATATTTTTTGTCAGAAATTGCCTATATAGTTGTTTTTAATGAGTAAAAATTACTTACCTTTCCAAACAGGATCCCGTTTTTCTGCGAATGCGCGCGCGCCTTCGATCTGGTCGTCGGAATTATACAGCACCTCGACCGTGGCAAACTGGCTTCTGGTGATCCGGTTCATGGCGTCCTGAAACTTCATGTCCTCCGCCTCTCGCACCACTTCTTTCAACGCGGCATAGACCAGCGGCGGACCCGATGCGATCAGTTCTGCCGTCTTGCGGGCTTCATCCAACAGTTGATCCGCTGGCACAATCCGGTTGATCAGCCCCCAGCGGGCGGCTTCCTCTGCATCCAGCCAGCGCCCGGTCAGCAGCATCTCCATCGCGATGTGATAGGGAATGCGCTTGGGCAGTTTTACCGAGGCAGCATCTGCGACGGTGCCGGAGCGGATTTCCGGCAAGGCAAAGGTCGCATGATCCGCCGCCAGCAGAATGTCCCCTGACAGGGCCAGCTCCAGCCCGCCGCCACAGCAAATTCCGTTGATCGCCATGATGACCGGCTTGTTCAAGCGGGGCAGTTCTTGCAGCCCTCCAAAGCCCCCCACGCCATAATCCCCGTCAACGGCATCGCCTTCGGCCGCTGCCTTTAGGTCCCATCCGGGGCAGAAGAATTTCTCGCCTGCGCCAGTGACGATCGCAACCCGCAGATCAGGATCATCACGGAAGTCTGCAAAGACTTCCCCCATGATCCGGCTGGTCGCCAGATCAATCGCATTGGCCTTGGGCCGATCCAACGTGACCTCCAAGATATGCCCGTTCCGTTTGGTCTTGATGGGGCCGTCAGTCATGGCGTTCTCCTGTTGTGATAAGGGCGTCTGCTGCAATGGCCCCGTCGGGGCCGCACATCAGCGGGTTGATCTCGATCTCAAATGGCGTTTCGGCCAGCACATAGGATTGCACGGCAAGCACGGCGTCAACGATAGCGTCTTTGTTGACAGGTGCCGCACCACGATACCCATCAAGCAGAGGCGCGACGCGAAGGCGCGCCAAGGCGTCCAGAACCTGCTGGCCGGTCACAGGCAAGATCACGCTGGTGCTGTCATCCAGAATTTCGGTCAATGTGCCACCCGCAGCCAAGGTCAGAACATAGCCGTGCGCCGGGTCCAGGATGATCCCGATGAGAAGCTCCACGGTGGTGTCCAGGATCATCTCTTCGACCAGAAAACTGGTTGCGGGCATTGCCTTCGCAGCGGCCAGCAGCGCCGCCTCATCATTGATGCCGACAACAACCGCACCCGCGTCGGTCTTATGGGCCACCCCTTCGCCTTTCAACACAAGCGGGAAACCCAGCTGCTTTGCGACGGCGGGCAATTCCGCACTGCCGGCCAGGCGGAGAGATCGCGGCAGGGCAAGCCCATATGAGGCCAATGCCAGCTTTGCTTGCGCCTCGGACAGCACAATGGCCGGTGCAACGGTCGGCGGGACGAACACCTCACTAGAAGGCCCCTTGCCAACCCGAGCCGCAACCGCGATCGCCTCTACCGCTTCGGCCATTCCGCAAAGCGGCAGCACGCCTTGTCCCACAAGCCGATGCGCCACGGTTTCGGGCATGTTTTCCACAAGCGAGCTGAGGACCGCAATCGGTCGCCCGGCCTGTCCTTGGGCGCGCGCCACCGCATTCAGCACCAGTTCCCAGTCGGGTGATGTGCAACGATCCGGCCTTGGGAAATCCAAGATCACCACCCCCAGCGCAACCTCCTCGGACATCATCGCGGCAAAGGTCGCGGCCATCGCGTCTTCGTCGCCCCAGATGAACGTGTGATAATCCAGCGGGTTGGACAGGGACACGATCGGGCCCAACGTTTCGCGCAGGACCGCGCGCTGTTCTTGGGTCAGCGGCGGGAAGATCACCTCACTGCCATGCGCCATGTCTGCCATCAGGCTTGCCTCCCCGCCCGAACAGGACATTGACGCAATGCGTGGCGCCTCCAGCGGACCCACCACATGCAGCAGCTTGAGCGTCTCCAGGAATGCCGACAGTGACGACACCCGGCCAATCCCCAACCGATCGAACAGCGCATTGGCCCCTGCATCGCTGCCTGCCAGTGAGGCAGTGTGCGAGATCGCCGCTTGTTGCGCTTGCTCGGATTGGCCGGTTTTCAACGCGACGATGGCCTTGCCCAGGTCACGCGCCACCTGGGCCAGCGCAATCAGCTCACCAAGATCATCTAGGCCTTCGATATAAAGCCCCAGAGCCGTCACCTTGGGGTTGGCCAACAGGGTTTTGCCGATCTCTGACAACCCCGTCTGCGCCTGGTTACCGACGGTCACGACATAGGCCAGCGGCAGCCCCCGCGCCTGCATGGTCAGGTTAATCGCGACATTCGAGGATTGCGCAATCAGGGCCACACCGCTGTCCGTGGGCAATCCGCCGTGTTGGTCAGGCCAAAGGGCGACGCCATCAAGATAGTTCAGAAAGCCATAGCAATTTGGCCCGATGATGGGCATGTCACCCGCCGCTGCAAGCAGTGCCTTTTGCAGATCATCCCCATCCGACACCTCATGCACCGCCTCGCGAAACCCCGAGGCAAAGCAGATCGCGCCTCCTGCACCGATGCCGGACAAGGACCGGACCGCGTCAACAGTCGCATGTCGGTTCACGCCGATAAACACCGCGTCGGGCGGCCCCGGCAGGTCGGCAATGGCTTGGTAAGGGGTCAGCCCAGCCACATCATCCCTGGTGGGATGGACAACCCAGATTTCACCTGCAAACCCGATCTTCTGGCATTGCCGGATCACCTCACCCCCCCAGGCGCCACCACCGACAACAGCGATGGAGCGCGGGTTGAAAAGCCTGGCGAGCCGGTCCATCAGGCCCCCAGCGGGCGCAGCAGCTCGCGGCTGATGATGTGGCGCTGAATTTCAGAGGTGCCGTCCCAGATGCGTTCAACCCGCGCATCGCGCCAGAACCGCTCAATCGGGAAATCGCTCATCAAGCCCATGCCGCCAAAGATCTGCAATGTCGCATCGGTGACGCGGGCAAGCATTTCCGTCGCATAGACCTTGGCCGAGGCAATCTCGCGGTTGGCAGGAAGCCCCTCATCAAGGCGCCAGGCAGCAGAGAGGGTGAGCAGATCAGCGGCGTCGATCTCGGTCATCATATCGGCGATCTGAAAGCTGACGCCCTGGAATTTGCCGATGGGCTGGCCGAACTGTTCACGCTCCGCGGCATAGCTGAGGGCATAATCAAAACACCGCCGTGCGCGTCCGACTGACATCGTGGCCACGGTTATGCGGGTCGCATAAAGCCATTCGTTCATCACGGCAAAGCCACCATCCACCTCGCCCAGCACCTGTGCATCCGGCAGGCGGCAGTTGTCGAAATCAAGGATGCAATTCTTGTACCCACGATGGCTGACCGAGGCATAGCCATCGCGCACCTCAAACCCAGGCGTGCCGCGATCCACAAGGAAGGTGGTAATACGTTTCTTGGGGCCGCGCGGGGTGTCATCCACGCCCGTGGCCACGAACACGATGAAGAAATCCGCGTGTTCCGCACCCGAGATAAAATGCTTGGACCCGTTCAATACCCAATCACCGCCATCGCGCACCGCACTGCATTTCATGCCGCGTACATCGGACCCTGCGTCAGGTTCCGTCATCGCCAGCGCATCCATCCGTTCACCGCGCACGGCAGGCAAAAGATAGCGTTCGCGCTGATCGCCTTGACAGGCCATCAGGATGTTTTGCGGGCGCCCGAAGAAATGGTTGAGCGCCATCGAACCGCGCCCCAACTCCCGTTCAACCAAGGCGAAATCGACGTGGGAAAGGCCCGCGCCACCAACCTCCTGAGGGAAATTGCAGGCATAGAACCCCAGATCAATGGTCTTGCGCTTGATTTCATCCGCAATTTCCTGTGGCACCTCGCCACTGCGTTCCACCGCGTCCTCATGCGGATATATTTCATGCTCGACAAAAGACCGCACCGTATCCACGATCATCTGCTGCTCATCGGTGAGGTCAAATTGCATGACGGCTCCGTATTTCCTATTCCGAAGAAAACCCTAAGAAGCGTTTTTGAAAAAGTCATGCGGAATTCAGCGCAGCACCGCAGTTTCCGGATGTGCGCAAGGTTTGCCGTTTAGAGATGACCGCATTAGTCTGGGCAGTCAGAAACCGGGGTTCCCTGAATATGTTTGGCACTTGCACCGAAACAGTCAGCATTCTTTACGCCGTCATCTTTGGTGCAGATGGTGCATGTATTGAATTAAGCACGTTCTCAATCCTGACGGCCTTTGGGGCTTTCATCGTGCTTATTGTCATTGCCCAATTCCTTGTACGCCGGCTGTGGAAGACACTGACCCAGCGCCGCGCGCCCAAGCAGAGAAACGACGACACCCCGCCCGGTTCCACGCCTTATCTCGATGATCCCAATTACCGTAATAGCGCCATCCGCTCCTCGAAGCGCTAGGCTGCGGGTCTGTTGTTACCACCTATCGCACGGGTCAACCGCGCCGCAGCATCCATGACCGGACCTGCCAGTGTCTCGATCCGGTCCTGGGTGATCCGCGATGTTGGCCCCGATACGGAAATGCCCGCCACCGCTTCTCCGAAGACATTATAGACCGGGGCCGCAATGCAGCGCATGCCGATGTTGCGTTCTTGCCCATCAATGGCATAGCCGCGCGCCTTGGCTGCGTGCAAGTCGGCGATCATTGCTTCGGGGTCGGTCAGGGTGAAGGGCGTATACTGTTCCAATTGACTGGCGGCGAGGACCTCTCGCTGTCGCTTGTCGTCCATGCGGCACAGCAGCGCCTTGCCGATACCCGAGGAATGCATCGCAGAGGCGGTGCCGGGTGGGAAAAAGGCACGGATGGTTGCGTGGGTTTCCACCTGTCCAAGAAACAGAACCTTTCCGTCCCGCTCAATCCCCAGGTTGGCGGTTTCCCCCGTGGCTTCCATCAGGTCCCGCATGATCGGGCGGGCCCGTTCGACCAGGGATGTGCGGCGAAGAAAGTGCGATCCGGTCAGAAAGGCAGCAGGCCCGATATCCCAGGTCTGGCCTTGTGTGTCAAAATCGGCAAACCCCCTGCGCTGAAACGTCGTGAGAACACGGTAAACTGTGGCGGGCGACTGATCCAATGCGCCTGCAATTTCCGACAATGTGCCGCCCTGCATCTCGCCCAACCGGACCAAGACCTCTAGCGCGCGATCCAGCGACTTGATCGTGTTCTGCGCGCCTTTGTCATCCCAGGCTTTTGGCCGCCCACGGCCCCGCTTGGCCTCTTCTTTCACCGGTAAATCCATTTTTGAAATTCCATTTCAGGATATGAAAAATTTAACCCACTGACAACAAACATTTTTAGTCATCCATAGTGTTCTGAAAAACAATTTCAAAAAAATTGAGTGGCCCTGGTGGTTCTGCCAGAACACGTTCAGACCAATGGAGGATTGGACGATGAGTTTTCAGAACCCCGTTTTCATTCCCGGCCCGACAAACATGCCCGAAGCTGTTCGCAAGGCCTGTGACATGCCGACAATTGACCACCGATCGCCATTGTTTGGGCAGATCCTGCACCCGGCGCGGGCAGGTGTTCAAAAGGTCATGAAAACTGAAACGGCAGAGGTTTTCATCTTTCCCTCCACCGGCACCGGCGGATGGGAAACAGCATTGACCAATACGCTGTGTGCGGGTGACACGGTTCTTGCCGCGCGCAACGGCATGTTCAGCCATCGCTGGATCGACATGTGCTTGCGTCACGAGCTTGACGTCACGATCGTTGACGCCCCATGGGGCCAGGGCCTGCCAGCGGGTCGCTATGGCGACATCCTCGCAGCCGACACAGGCCACAAGATCAAGGCGGTTCTGGCCACGCATAATGAAACGGCAACCGGGGTGAAGTCCGATATTGCCGCCGTGCGCAAAGCCCTGGATGACGCAAACCACCCGGCGATGCTGTTTGTCGATGGCGTCAGCTCGATCGGGTCGATGGATTTTCGGTTCGATGAATGGGGCGTTGATGTAGCCGTCACCGGATCGCAGAAGGGGTTCATGCTGCCTGCCGGACTGGCCATCGTCGGCTTCAGCCAAAAGGCATTGGATGCCAGCAAGACGGCCAGGCTGCCGCGCACCTTCTTTGACATCAACGACATGACCAGGGGCTATGCCGCAAACGCCTATCCCTACACGCCCGCTGTTGGCCTGATGAACGGGTTGCTGCTGGCGACAGAGATGCTGTTGAAAGAGGGTCTTGAGCATGTTTTTGCGCGTCACGCCCGGATCGCAACCGGGGTGCGCGCAGCCGTTGAAGCCTGGGGGCTGGAGCTTTGTGCTGCGTCACCCGATCTCTATTCCGACACCGTAAGTGCCATCAGGACGCCCGCAGGCTTCGACGCCACAGCGATCGTCACGCATGCCGCTGAAAACTACGGCGTTGCGTTCGGCGTTGGCCTTGGTGAAGTCGCAGGCAAGGTGTTCCGCATCGGCCATCTGGGCAGCATGACCGACGTGATGGCCCTGTCAGGGATCGCCACGGCCGAGATGTGCATGGTGGACCTTGGGCTTGATATCAAGCTGGGCTCGGGTGTTGCGGCAGCACAGGAATACTATCGCAACACCACCGCCCTGACCCTGAAGGATGCAGCGTGATGAAAGACCAGACCGACATGGATATCCCGACCTACCGGGACGTGCTGGACGCGCACGCCCGCATCAAACCATATATTCACCGCACAGCTGTCATGACATCGGCATATTTGAACGATCTGACTGGGGCCGAGCTGTTCTTCAAGTGTGAGAACTTTCAAAAGGCCGGGGCTTTCAAAGTACGCGGTGCGTCAAATGCAGTGTTCGGCCTGTCAGAGGCTGATGCAAAACACGGTGTCTGTACCCACTCGTCAGGAAACCACGCGCTTTCGCTGTCTTATGCAGCAAGCCGCCGGGGCATACCGTGCAATGTTGTCATGCCGCGCACCGCGCCGCAGGCAAAAAAGGACGCAGTGAAGGGCTATGGCGGGATCATCACAGAATGCGAACCTTCCACGACCTCCAGAGAGGCAGTCTTTGCTCGTGTGCAGTCTGAAACAGGGGGGAACTTCGTACACCCTTATAATGACCCACGGGTTATTGCGGGTCAGGGTACCTGTAGCCGAGAACTGATCGAGCAGACCGACGGGCTGGATATTGTTGTCGCACCTATTGGCGGCGGCGGCATGATTTCCGGTACCTGCCTGACCTTGTCGAACATTGCGCCCGAGGTGCAGGTTGTCGCCTCCGAGCCTGAACAGGCCGATGATGCCTATCGCAGTTTCAAGGCGGGCCATATCATTGCCGATGATGCACCCGTGACGGTTGCCGATGGTCTGAAGGTGCCGTTGAAAGACCTCACCTGGCATTTCGTCAGCAACCATGTGACGGACATCTTCACTGCTTCCGAACAGGACATCATCGACGCAATGAAGCTGATCTGGCAGCGCATGAAGATCGTGATGGAACCCAGCTCTGCCGTGCCTCTGGCCACCATCATCAGGAACCAAGCCTTTTTTGCAGGCAAGCGCGTCGGTGTCGTCATTACCGGCGGCAATGTCGACCTCGATAAACTGCCCTGGATGCAGGGTTAAGGGAGAAACCAAGATGAACGATATGAGCAACCTCAAAGACCTCGAAGTCGGCTATGACGTCCCTGCCCTGCCCGGCATGGACGAAGCCGACATCCAGACGCCGTGCCTTGTGCTGGACCTGGACGCACTGGAGCGTAACATCACGAAGATGGGCGATTTCGCCAAATCCCACGGCATGCGCCACCGCGTGCATGGCAAGATGCACAAATCCGTCGATGTGGCCTTGTTGCAGGAAAAGCTCGGCGGGTCTGTTGGAGTGTGCTGCCAGAAGGTGTCCGAAGCCGAGGTGTTCGCGCGCGGCGGCATCAAGGATGTGCTGGTATCCAACCAGGTGCGCGACCCACAAAAGATCGACCGTCTGGCGCGTCTGCCGACCTTGGGTGCGCGCACGATTGTCTGCGTGGATGACATGGACAACGTGGCTGACCTGTCGGCGGCTGCGATGACGCATGGCACTGAAATCGAATGCCTTGTGGAAATCGATGTCGGTGCAGGGCGCTGTGGCGTGCAACATGGTCAGCCTGTCGTTGACCTTGCCAAAGCCATCGACGCCGCTCCGGGCCTGAAATATGCAGGCATCCAGGCTTATCAGGGTGCGATGCAGCACCTGGACACCTATGAAGAACGGCAGGGCAAAACCCAGATTGCGATCGATCAGGTGGCTGAAACCCTTGAGATGCTGAAGGCTGAAGGGATCGAGAGCGATATCGTGGGGGGTGGCGGAACAGGCTCCTACTATTTTGAGAGCGCCTCTGGCGTGTTCAATGAATTGCAGTGCGGCTCTTACGCCTTCATGGACGCCGACTATGGCCGCATCCTGGACAAGGACGGCCAGCGGATCGACCAGGGAGAATGGGAAAACGCGCTGTTTATCCTGACCTCGGTGATGAGCCACGCCAAGGCCGACAAAGCGATCGTCGACGCGGGCCTGAAGGCGCAGTCCGTCGACAGTGGTTTGCCGACGATCTTTGGCCGCACTGATGTGGACTACGTGAAGTGTTCTGACGAACACGGCGTCGTTGCTGATCCTGACGGTGTGCTGAAGGTCAATGACAAGCTCAGGCTGGTGCCGGGTCACTGCGATCCGACCTGCAATGTGCATGACTGGTACGTCGGTGTGCGGAACGGCAAGGTGGAAACGCTGTGGCCTGTCTCGGCGCGCGGCAAAGCTTACTGACGCGCTCTTCCCTCCCTCTCGGTCGCTCATCGCGAAGACAGCCCGCATGGGCTGAATGAGCGGCCGGAAAAGAAAGAATTTCCTGATGATTATCGTCCCCGAAAAAGAAATCGCCGGCTTGCTGACCCGTGCTGACGCCTTCGATGCCGTCGAAAAGGTATTTGCGTCGATGTCCGGCGGCAGCGCCTACAACTTCCCCGTCATCCGCGAAGCCATCGGTTATGAAGACGCGCTCTATGGTTTCAAGGGCGGATTTGACAAAGCCGGGATGGCGCTTGGCCTCAAGGCTGGCGGATACTGGCCAAACAACCTTGAAAAACACGGGCAGATCAATCACCAATCGACCGTCTTTCTTTTTGACCCGGACACCGGGATGGTCAAGGCGATGGTCGGGGGCAATCTGCTGACGGCACTGCGCACCGCGGCGGCCTCTTCCGTTTCGATCAAACATCTGGCCCGCAAGGACGCGAAGGTCATGGGGATGGTTGGTGCAGGGCATCAGGCAACATTCCAGTTGCGCGCCGCATTGGAGCAGCGCGATTTTGAGAAAGTCATCGGCTGGAACTACCACCCCGAAATGCTGCCCAACATCGAAAAGGTGGCGGAAGAAGCCGGCCTGCCGTTTGAAGCCGTCCCCCTCGAAGGCATGGCTGACGCAGATGTTGTGATCTCGATCACCTCGACCTTTGCCCCGACGATCATGGCAGGACACATCAGCGCCGGCACCCACATGGCCTGCATGGGAACTGACACCAAAGGCAAACAAGAGGTCGAAGCCGCATTGCTTGCGCAGACCACCGTGTTCACCGACGAAATTGCGCAATCCATCAGCATCGGCGAGGCGCAGCACGCCATCACCGAAGGTTTGATCCAGCAAGACGACGTGAATGAGCTGGGCGCGGTCATTAACGGGACCCACCCGGGGCGCGTGACTGACAATGAAATCACGCTCTTTGACGGCACAGGTGTGGGGTTGCAGGACCTTGCGGTGGCCGCCTCGATTGTCGATCTGGCCGTTGAAAGAGGGATCGCAACAATCGTGGAGTTCTGAAAACTCCCTGCGGATCGCGGGCAACCCTCGCTCACTCCATGGCGAGGGTTTCCGCGTTTCATTGTTCAAAGCGGGGATTCAAACACCGCGCTCAGGCCATTTCCGTTCCATTCTGCTCTCGTCAGAAGGGCCTCGAAGGTGGCTCAAGGGCGCCTGAGAACATGTTAAGGTCGTGTCCTAGCTGGCGGCGGCGGCGCGGATCGCGCGAATGTTTTCACCATAGGGGCCAGGATCGGTCACGGAACCACCGCGAAACACGGCAGACCCCGCGACCAGGACGTCTGCCCCGGCTGCCGTGACCAAAGGTGCCGTCGTCGGGTCAACCCCGCCGTCAATCTCGATATGAATGGGCCGGTCCCCGATCATTGCGCGCAGGTCGCGCACCTTCTCGACCTGACTGTGAATAAATTTCTGCCCGCCAAAACCCGGATTCACCGTCATGACGCAGACCAGATCGACCATATCAAGCAACATTTCAACCGCCGACGCTGGCGTGCCGGGGTTGAGCGCCACTCCGGCCTTGGCCCCTGCCCCGCGGATCGCCTGCAAGGTGCGGTGAATATGAGGGCCCGCCTCGACATGCGCGGTAATGACATCCGCTCCGGCCTTGGCGAAACCTTCGACAAAAGGATCAACCGGGGCAATCATCAGATGCACGTCCATGACACCTTTGATGTGCGGACGGATCGCAGCGCAGGTCGCCGGGCCAAAGGTGATATTTGGCACGAAATGCCCGTCCATGACATCCACATGAACCCAATCAGCGCCCTGGGCTTCGATCGCTTCGCATTCCGCGCCGAAGTTGGCGAAATCAGCAGACAGGATGGACGGGGCGATCTTGATGGAACGGTCAAAACCCATGGGACACCTCATTTGGTTGGTTTGGGCACGCCATAGCCTGCGCATCATGGTTTGTCACGCCAATCGCCTACGAAAAACGACCTCCGATACGCGCCAGCGCACCGGCATCATCGCGGTCAGGCGACTTCGGCATTTTGATGCTGCGCCGCAGCAATCACTGTGTTATTTTGACGCCATGACCCAGACACTCCATCATGCAGACATCTTGGCAGCAGGGACACAAATTCGCCTGACCCGTGCGACGCTTTCGCCGAACCGGCCCCGCGCCCTGCACGATCACGACTTTTACGAATTGTTCTGGGTCCAGAATGGGCGCATTCGGCATCACCTGCCAGAAGGTGCAGAAACACTGAACGAAGGCGATGTGGTTTTCCTGCGCCCCGGTCAGGCGCACGCCCTTCAGGGGCGCGGAGAGCATGCGTTGGTTGTCTCACTCTGCATCCACCCGGCCATGGTCAAGGCCATCGCCGAAAGGCACCCCAGCGTCAACGGGCATCTTTTCTGGTCCAGCGGCGGCCCGGTGCAAACCCACCGCGACATCCGGCAATTGGCCGCGCTCAACCATGCCGCAGTTCTGCTTGAAAGCAGCCCATGCGATACGCTGGCCGCCGAGGCGTTCCTGCTTCCGATTTGCGCCGAGCTGACGGCCGAAGGCTTTGCCGATGATGTGCCCCGGTGGCTGGCGCAGGCCTGCATGGCCGCCAATTCGCCCCGGGTGTTCCGCCAGGGTTCTGCCGGTCTGGTCGCGGTCGCCGGCAAGGCGCACCCTCATGTCAGCCGCATGATGCGCAAACATCTGGGGCAAACGCCCTCGGACTACGTGAACCACATCCGCATGCAACACGCCGCCCGCGCCCTGACCACCGACAACGAAGCCATCAGCATCATCGCAGCAGATTGCGGTATTCCCAACATGTCGCATTTTCACAAGCTTTTCCGGGAGGCCCACAGCCTGACGCCGCTCCAGTACCGGCACAGGTTCCAGCGGCAGGTGGTTCAGCCGTCCTGACGGGCTTCGACGCAACGGCACAGGACATTTTATTTGACCAAAAGGTCAAAACTTGCCAAGAGTGCGCCAAAGTGCCACGTTCATCCGGCACCGCAGGAGGCCACCTTGCAGACCACGCTATCCCCGACGCAGGCGACATCTCAGTTGCCGCAAATCCACACCCCGCGCAACGACGGTATGCCACTGGACCTTGATTGGGTCATGGCCGTGCAGGCAAATACATCCGCCATTGAACGCCGCGCGAAAACGCTGCCCGGTCGGCGCAGCGTCAAGAAAGATCACCAAGCCGCCTGGCTTTGCAAGGCTGTCAGCCTGATGGACCTGACAACGCTGTCAGGCGACGATAGCGAAGGCAGGGTGCGCCGCCTTTGCGCCAAGGCACGCCAGCCGGTTGCCCAGCCTATCCTCACAGCTCTTGGCATGGAAAGTCTGACCACGGGCGCCGTCTGCGTCTATCACGATATGGTGGCAACCGCCGTGGATGCGCTGCAAGGCACCAGTATCCCCGTTGCCGCGGTTTCAACCGGATTCCCGGCGGGCCTGTCGCCTTTTCACCTGCGTATCGCTGAAATCGGTGAAAGCGTCGCGGCAGGTGCGCAGGAAATCGACATCGTGATCAGCCGCCGTCATGTGCTGACGGGCAATTGGCAGGCGCTTTACGATGAAATGAAAGAAATGCGCGCCTCCTGCGGCGATGCCCACGTCAAGGCGATCCTCGCGACGGGTGAACTTGGCACGCTGCGCAACGTGGCCCGGGCGTCACTCGTCTGCATGATGGCAGGGGCCGATTTCATCAAGACCTCGACCGGCAAAGAACCCGTCAACGCAACCCTGCCCGTGACCCTGACCATGATCCGCGCGATCCGCGAATTTGAGGATCGGACGGGCGTAAAGGTGGGCTACAAACCCGCTGGCGGGATCAGCAAGGCCAAGGATGCGCTTGTCTATTTGGCGATGATCAAGGACGAGCTAGGTGACCGCTGGCTGCAACCTGACCTTTTCCGCTTTGGCGCCTCAAGCCTGCTGGGCGACATCGAACGGCAACTCGAACATCACGTCACCGGTGCCTATTCGGCGCAGTGGCGGCACGCGATTGGATAAGCCATGACCATCAAGGAAATATTTGACACCATGGACTACGGCCCCGCCCCTGAAGGCAGCGCCGAGGCGCTGAAATGGCTGGCCGATCGAGGCGGCATTGCCGGGCATTATATCAACGGCAAATGGGGGCCATTGCGGGATGATTTCCCATCCAACAACCCCGCGACGGGCGAAAAACTGGCAGGTGTCACCAAAGGCACCGCCGAAGAGATCGCAACTGCCGTCGCCGCCGCGCGCAAGGCGCAAGCGGCTTGGGCCAAGTCCGGCCACAAACGCGCCCGTGTCCTCTATGCCATTGCGCGCCTGATGCAAAAACACAGCCGCCTGCTGGCAGTGATGGAAACGCTCGACAACGGCAAACCGATCCGCGAAAGCCGCGATATCGATGTGCCATTGGCGGTCCGGCACTTTTATCACCACGCGGGCTTTGCCCAGTTGATGAAATCCGAACTGCCCGCGCGCGAGGCCTTGGGTGTTTGCGGGCAGATCATCCCGTGGAACTTTCCGCTGTTGATGCTGGCCTGGAAGATCGCCCCCGCCTTGGCGATGGGCAATACGGTCGTGCTGAAACCGGCGGAATTTACCTCGCTCACCGCGATGGTCTTTGCCGAGATTTGCACAGAGGCGGGCGTCCCCCCCGGCGTTGTGAATATAGTCACTGGCGACGGCGAAACCGGCGCGGCGCTGGTTGAGGCAGAGGTCAATAAAATCGCCTTCACCGGATCGACCGAAGTGGGCCGCAAAATTCGCGAAGCCACCGCCGGGTCCGGCAAGGCGCTGTCGCTCGAACTGGGTGGAAAATCCCCCTACATCGTCTTTGATGATGTCGATATGGACAGTGCCGTCGAGGGCCTTGTCGATGCGATCTGGTTCAATCAGGGCCAGGTGTGCTGCGCAGGGTCGCGCCTTTTGGTGCAGGAAGGCATCGCGGACCGGTTTTACAGTAAACTCAAGGCGCGCATGGACGGTCTGCGCATCGGTGATCCGCTGGACAAATGCATCGACGTGGGTGCCATCGTAGACCCGGTGCAACTGGCGCAAATCAGCAAGATGGTGAACGCCAACACCGAGGGTGAAACTTACCAGACCGCTGCGCCAGAGGGGTGTTTTTATCCGCCAACCCTGATTACCGGTCTCGCGCCTGCATCGACCCTGATGCAAGAGGAAATCTTTGGCCCCGTGCTGGTCGCCACGACATTCCGCACCCCGTCCGAAGCCGTTGAGATCGCCAACAACACCCGCTACGGGCTTGCCGCGTCTGTCTGGTCGGAAAACATCAACCTTGCCCTTGATATCGCGCCGAAACTTGTGGCCGGCATTGTGTGGGTAAACGGCACCAACATGATGGACGCCGCTGCCGGTTTTGGTGGTGTACGCGAAAGCGGCTTTGGCCGCGAAGGCGGCTGGGAAGGCCTGGCAGGTTACACCAAGCCGAAAGGCACCGCCAAGCCGCTGAAGAAAATCGCCGCCTACACGACCGAGGATGGCCACCCCGCCGATCCGCTTGATCGCACGGCAAAGCTCTATATCGGTGGCAAACAGGCCCGTCCCGATGGCGGCTATTCAACGCCGGTTTTCAGCCCAAAGGGCAAGCTTCTGGGGCATGCATCCACAGCCAACCGCAAGGATATCCGCAACGCGGTCGAAGCGTGTAACGCCGCCAAAGGCTGGTCCAGGACCACCGGCCATCTACGCGCACAAATCCTTTACTATATTGCCGAAAACCTGTCGGCCCGCGCCGATGAATTCGCCACGCGCATCAACCAGATGACCGGCGGGCGCAGCGGCGCAGACGACGTTGAAACCGCGATCCGCACGCTGTTCACATATGCGGCATGGGCGGACAAATACGATGGGCAGGCGCACGGTGTCCCGATCCGCGGCGTTGCCCTGGCCATGAAGGAACCCGTCGGCAACATCGGCATTCTTTGTGACGATGCCAGCCCGCTTGCGGGGCTTGTCGGTGCAATGGCCCCCGCTATTGCCATGGGCAACCGCGTGATCCTGACTGCGAGCGAGCCGTTCCCGCTGGCCGCCACGGATTTCTATCAGGTTCTCGAAACCTCCGATGTGCCCGCCGGTGTGGTCAACATCATCACCGGCAACCACGCTGAGCTTGCGCCAACACTTGCCAAACACCTTGACATCGATGCTGTCTGGTCGTTCTCCAGCACGGACCTGAGTGCGGTGATCGAACGCGAAAGCGCCGGAAACCTCAAACGCACATGGGTGAACAACGGGCTGGCACTCGCACCGTCAACCGCGGATTTCCTTGCCGCCAGCACCGAGATCAAGAATATCTGGATCCCTTACGGCGAATAGCTGCTTCACCTTCTCATGTTCCCAAATACCTCGGGGGAGCCGAAGGCGGGGGCAGCGCCCCCTACCCTTTGTCCTTTGCGCGCCATGTGCCCAACCAGCGGCTGATCCGCCCCTTGCGCTCTGACACTCCGGCCTGGACCTCATCAATCTGATGGCCCGCCGCATCCAGCAACGGATCGACCGAGCGCTCCCGGAACTGCCGCCACATGGCACGGATAAACAGGATCGCCGCCATCAGGACAATGAAGAAAAAGATGTTGAACCACGGAATGATCGTGACATTCGGGTCTGCAACAGGGCGGATCGCTATCGCGTTCGGGAAGGCCGAGAAATATTCGTTGCGCCAGCCATAGTGGGTCATGACCGCCCATTTCGGCTCTTCCGCGGTTGAAAGCAAATCATCGGCTTCGGTTTGCAGATTGGCTGTGTCGAACTTGAAATAGAACGGCCAGGACCAGCCGGTGTCCTCGTTGCGATAAACCATCACTTCGGTCGCGTCGCGCTGGATAAAGCCAAACAGCATCGTGCGCTTCTTGACCGTCTGGATAAACTGCACATCCCGGTTGACCAATGTGGCCGACTGGTCATCCGGGCGCGCCCAGAAAATCCGGGTCCAGTCATTCAGGTCCTGACGTTCCTGATAGGTGTTGACCACCCGCACGACATCGTTCTGTGGCAGCGCATAATGCAGCAAACCGCCGATCAGCAAAAAGACGAGAACACGGAATGTGATTTTGACCTTGCGCATGGACTGTCCTTTGTCTGGCCTTTGTCTGGCCTTTATCTGGCGTTGATGATGTAGATGATCGCCCCGATCACCACTGTGGGAACGACATAGACCAACCCGATCAACTTGGGCCGGATGGAAGCATCATAGGCCTGCAACCCCTTCGACACAAAGGCATCGCGCGCGTCTGACGCGCCACTATCCGGATGATCGGCGTCAAATTCGCGCTCGAGCCGTTCCTTGCGGACGGACCGAGAGTAGATGGACACCGAAAAATATATCACCGTCAGCCCGATAAAGCCAAAGATCACCAGTCTGATAAATCCCATCAGCGTCTCCCTCGTGCGACCGCGCCCCACGGTCCGACACGCGATACCAGATCAGGCCGGGCAACACGCGGCAAGTCTGTCATCGCGGCCTCATGTCCGAACAATGCATTGCGCGTTCCTGCCTTGTCCACTTGGTATTCGCGGTCAAGAAAATCAACGACGTAGGCCCGTTTTTCATCCGGCCAATCGGCATAGGCCCGGTAAAAGGCCTCTTTGTGGCAGATGAAGAGCTGTCTGATATCCAGCGGCGTCAGTTCTGCCAGAAGTCTGTTCACGAGGTCCGCATCCGCATGCGCCCTGGCCCGCAATGTGTAGAAATATGCCGGATGTTCCGAGGTGATCCTGGGCCAGGGGCCGTCCTCCTCGGCCCAGCGCACCAGAGCCGCAAGCCCCTGCCAGGCCTCTGGCAACCGGTCCGCGTACTGGCGCCCCAACCGGCGCAAATCCCGGCGGGTTGCGCCGGCAAGATTCTCGTTCATTCCGGCTGCGACAGCGGCCACAATGAAATCCATCTTCTGATGCAGGATGGCTGCGGCATCCACGCCCCGCGCCTCTATGATCGGCTCTACCAGATCATTCAGGTCCAGGAATTTGGCAATCGCTGAACGATCCTCAAAATCAAAGGTGAAACGGATCGGCAGGTTGCCCACGTCCCCTTTCGGCCCTGCTGCAATCGCCGCCGGGTGTTCCACCCCGCGAAACACATAAAGTCCGCCGAAATGATCGGTCCAGTAGTTGTCCTGAGCAAAAGACATCTGGCGCAGCGCGACCGGGTTGCGCACCACATCCCCCGTGCGCTTGGCCATGCCGATCATCTGCCCGATCAGGACATCGTCGTACCAGCCGTCAGGCTCGGTTTTGAACCGGTCAATCATTGCACCCAATTTGGCCGCGTCGGCGACAGTGCCGCTTGTGGTATCCGCTTCGATCGCGACCTTGCGGATATCAAACAGTTTGTCCGGCGTATCGGCAGCATAGACCGAATTGACCAGCTCACCCGCGACCGCATCACGCGCCGTCAAGGCAAATAACTCTGCCCGGTTTTCTTCAATGAACTGCCGCAGAATACCACGCGAGGTCGAAAATCTTGCGTTAAGCAAGGGGGCCGTGGCCTGTTCTGTGGTCAGCAGGATGAACTGGCGATTGACGCCCTTGTGATTCAGGTAGAGGTCATCACCCAACTCGTCACCGATCTCTGGCGAATACCCAGAAATATCAATATGGAACACGTTCTGCTCTGTTTTCAGGCCCGTAAGATGATTAAGCGCACGATTGTACCGCTCAACCAGAACCGGCGAATCCACTCGGATCAGGTTGCCAAACATAAGACCTTTTTCGATCAGGCGGTGCATGTCACCATGTCTCCTTCACCCATTTGCGGGGCAAGCCTGCCACCGATAAGATCATGATCGGCCCCCAGATTAGCGCCGCGCTCAGCCCCAACCTGCCAAAGAATACCACGTTCGCGGCCAGTCCGGGCGATGTGATGTCCGTCATGCTGAGCCCCTGCCACAGATAAAGAAAGAAAAAGAACCCTGCCGACAAAACAAAGAGCAGGACGGTCGAAAGAAACGCATTCAGCAACAGCGGCTTTACACCTTCTGGCAAGACATGCGCCAACAAGCGCGGCAAAACGAAGGCCAGCACTGCCAACAAAAGCGCGGGGAAAAGCAGGGTGTCTGAAAAGAAACTGGTCATATCACCGCGCTGCACCGTCCCGGACCTGATCCGGGACCTCTAACGGGGGTTTTGCATAAGGACACGGATCAAGTCCGGAACGGCTAAGCAACAGTTTCACCCCTTCCCCTCCAGATACCGTTTCTTCGCGATCTCCTGACGACCAAACTCGCGCACCATATTTTCAATCGCCACTTCGTCGGATTTATCCGCATAGCGGAATTCGCTGTCAGCGTAGCGGTTGATTTCCTGAATCACCATTTCCACCGTGATCGGCTGGCGCAATTCTGAAATCATGCCCTTCTTGGTGTCGTAATCCCTGAACAGAAATAGATCAGGTTCTTCCATCCATTCATCTGGCAACTCAAAGTCCATTGCCCGCACCTTGACCGCATCCGTGATGTTCTTGATCGCGCGCCCGGTAAAGCGCGGGTCCGCCTCCTGAATGGCCTTGAGGTAAGTCCCAAGCTTGGCGATCGTGTCCAGATCACCGATCTGCGCGTGGACACGCTCAAACACCTGCTGCAACCCTTCTTCATGCGGGCGGGCGTGGCTTGCAAAGCTGGCCGCAACGGCCTTTTTTATCTGTTGAGCGCTGAACACCTCATGGGCGCCTACGGGAATATCGTGGTTCTTGCCCATCAGCAGGTAAAGGATATCGATATAGTCCTCGCGGGTTTGCGGCCCATCGACAAGAAAACGCGCCCCTGCGCGCTGGCGCAGCGCATCATCCACGTTCTCAGGATAGTTCGAGAACATCCCAAAGGTGCAATTGCCGCGCACAACGGTATTGGCCCCTGCAAAGCTTTCCATCAGGACGGCGGTAATCTCCAGCTGCCCGGCGGACGACTGACGATCCCCCCGCTTGCCTGCAAGCTGGTCAATATCGTCAATCGTGCCAAAGCCGATCACGCCGGGATCAAGCACATTGTTGATAAAGGCCTTGGCATTCTGCCCCGATTTACCCTGATAGCTGTCGATATTGTCGGTGCTCAGGTTCTGATATCGAAACGGATAGCCTGCCGTCTGGCAATACTCGTTCACCAATCCCGCCATCATCTGAATGAGCGTGGTCTTGCCCGTACCCGGTGCGCCATCGCCCATGAAAGTAAAGATGAACCCGCCAAGTTCAGCAAAGGGGTTCAGCTTGCGCTCAAAATCATAGGCCATCAGCATCTTGCTCAGCTTCATCGCCTGATATTTGGCAATATGGTTGCCCACGACCTCGTTGGGTTTCTTGAACGTCATCGTCAGGGCAGAGCCTTTGGCCTTGCGCGCGGGCGAAAAGCCCTGCACCACAAAATCATCCGCCTCGACCCGCCATGACGCGGCATTGAAGGACGCCAGGCGCCCGGCGGTGGATGCGCGCAAAGCCACCTTCTCCATCAGTTGCTCGGCATAGGCCAGCATGGTGGCAATGAGCGTCACCTCATCCTTGGCAAATTGACCCAGTTTCTGGTCCAATTCCCAGATCGCACCGTGCAGGGCCAGCGGGGCATTGTCGGTCAGAACCTCATCCACGCTGCCGACATCGACACTCTGCTCACCGGCCTGCGCGGCCAGCAAGAACGAGGTGGCATTGGCAAAGGTATAAAGTGCCACCAGCGATTCTGCCGTCAGATATTCGGTGAATTCCACCGCACGATCCTGCGGCAACCGCCCCTCCAGATTGACACGCTTCAACTCTGTCAATGCTGTCAGATCGGCAAAGGTATCCGCGACAGTCAAAGCAATCGAAAGCGCACGACGCAGCGCATGGGCCACGGCCGCCTGCGCCGGCGAGGTCAGCGGATCATCATCGTCCGTTTCTGCGATCCGGTCCAACAGCCGCACTCCGCCAGATGGCGCGGCAACCCGCGACAACAACCCCGGCGTGGTCGATCGAAAGCGGCGGCGGGTTGCGGCGACGTCGGGCGATTTTTCCGGTGTCTCAAGCGACAGCCGCGGCTTGGCCAACCGGGGCGCATGGTCCAGATGCATCAGCATCTCTGCCGCCGGGATGTAATGCTTGCGAATATCACCCTCGCGCAGCTCCATCTGATCGCTTGACTGGCTCATGTTTTCCTCATCATCTTGCTTCAAATACTCCCGCCGGAGGCTCCGGGCTCACCCCCAAAAGCACCGTCACAGGTTTCGGACTGGCCCTTGCCACCCTACCTGTAACTCAACACTCGCCCCGTATCGCTCACCACAAATTTGCGGACATCGCGAAAGCCCGCAGGGTTGCGCTCGGCCAACGCCTGATAGGGGCGCTCAGGCATGATCAAAGATCGCTCTGTCCGCGTCGCACCTGTCTCCGCACCCCCGCCCTCAAAGGGATCAAGCGCAAATATCTGCCGCTCGACCGACCCGAACCACCCCGATTTCACATGCTCGATCCGCTCTGACACCAGCTCTTCCTCGGTCCAGACCAGCGCCCAATCCTCTCCATCGGGCGCATTCGCATCGCGCAGCACGTCGCGCAGGGGGCCTGTTTGGCGGGTGAAGGCATCGCTGTACATGGGCCCGATGTGAAATCGGCGCAGCCGGGTGGGATGCAGGTCATCAAAATCCTCATCGAACCCCTTGGCGATGGTCAACAACTTCAGATGCGCCAAAGATTGCGCCATCAGATGCGCCTGCGCCTCTGGCCAGCGGCGTTCATCCTTTGGCAAGCCCGTCCGCCCGGTATCTTCTACATCCATCAGATAAATGGTCGGCAGGTTCACCTGACTGTCATAGACTGCCCAATGTACCAGAAACCGCCGCCGGTCCGCCGCGTTGCCCAACCACAGGCACTGCGGATCATTGCGGGCCCAAAACTGATCCCCGCGCGACAGCTCTTCATAATAGAGCCGCTGCGACAACGCATATTGCAGTCTGGTCGGGATCTCCTGCTCGCTCAGGATCACGCGCACCATCTGATCCTTCAGATCACCGACACCCGGCTGCGCCTCCAGATGGCGATCCGCCTGAAGCGCATCATTCGCCATCTCCAAAATCTCCTGATAGACAGGAAATCCACTTTCACGCCGATCAAACGTCAGCTTGCCCGAATGGGCAAAGCGCCCCGCAAAGTGATATTTGTGCGCCAAAGCGGTGAAGGTCCAGTTGAGACCGATCAGATAACGCGCCATCACCTCGATCTCTTTGCGATCAAAGCGGCCTTCGGCCTCCATCGTCGCGGCCACCTTGGTCAGATAGCCGGTGATCTTGGCGAACTTGTCAAAATACCGGCGCGTGACGCGGGTATCTTCCAGCTTCATGTGATCGGCTTGGAGGTCAGTCTCAGTCATCTTCTCACGCCGTCCCGGACCTGATCCGGGACGCGGCTTCATCAAGATTCCGGCCCATACTGATTGCTATCATGCTTCTTCACGATCTCCTGGAACCGGCGGACAAAGCGTTCATCCGCTTTCGCCTTCTGCTCCAACACCTCGCGGGCAAAGACCATGTGGTCTTCATGCGCTTCCAGCATATCGGCCATCCGCGCGTTCGTGGCAGACCCAATTGCCGCCATCGCTGTCTGCGCCTCCTGGTCCGTTTTCACGCCAATCTCGTTGATCTGGTGCGCCACGTCTTGTTGCTGTGCGGTCTTCAAAGACTTCGATAAAGCATCGTAAAGGACAACGCGCTGCTTGGTGTCCGTCTGCAACTTGTTAATCAGCACCATCTGTGTGGCCGCCTGGTTCTGCAAACTGTCAATCCAGGTCTTGCCCTTCTCAATATAGCGTTCCAGCGTCTGCGATTTGGCCAGTTGCACCTGCTCATTCTGGACCATCTCATTGTACTGGCCATTCAGCGCTGCCAATTCGGTTTCCAGTTTGGTGCGCGCGGCCGCGTCCTGCTCGACCGAAATCTTGTTTTCAAGCGCGATGATCTTTGGGTCCATCGCAAGAATATCCGCGCGCAGGCTCTCCAACTCACCCACCGTCATCTCACGCTCTTCCAGCGTGCCGCCAAGGTTTTTTTCAACGCTGACCTTCTGCTCATTCAGCACATTCAGCTGCCCTTCCAACAATTGCATGATCACGTCAGACTTGCTGATCAGGTCCTGCAGCTTGTCATCAACAGACGCTGTGCGCATCCGTTCCTGACGCATGCTGTCGGCCTTGGCCTTGCTGAAAATCCCGATAAAGCTTTCCATGCCGGTCTTTGATCGCATCTCATCAAAGTCTTTGGAAAAGGCTGATGTGACGTCATCAAGACCCATGATCAGTTCAGCAATGTTGGCATTCATCAGCTCTGTATGGGCATGCACATCCTCAAGGCTGGCGTTTTCGATATCGACTGAGATATCAGTGCCTTCCGCCATTTTCGTACGTGCCACTTCAATCCGGCTGGTCAGCTCCGAGATTTTGCTTTGCGCCTCGGCAACCTGTGCCTGGCTGTCCTTGATCTGGGTTTCGAAATTCGCCATATGCTGTCCTTCTTTTATTCTTTGATAACAGTCACGTAAGCACTGTTGTCGCAATTTTCAATCTCGCGCCTATCTCAAGCAGGCCAATTCAGGAGTAAGCTTGACGCCACTCAACACAATGAAAAGATGTCACGCCTCATCAAGCTGCGGCGGACGGTCGTTGGCGACCGCCTCGGGGCCCAAAAGCTCTTCGGCGGGAATAATTCTTGGTGGCAGCTCGATCCCGCGACCAAAGTTTTCGGGGTCGACGCGCTGCGATTCTTCGGGTGAACGGATGACGACCTGCATCGGCGCCTCAATCTGATTGTAAAGGTGGATCACGTCCTGATTGAACATGCGAATGCAGCCCGCCGACCCTGAATTGCCGATGGACCCCAGGTCGTTCGTGCCGTGAATCCGGTAATAGGTATCCCGGTTTCCACGATACAGATACAGCGCGCGCGCGCCCAGTGGGCTGCGCAGCCCGCCCGGGATTCCGGCGCGAAACGGGCCATAAACCTCTGGTTCGGTCCGCAGCATATTCTGTGTTGGCATCCAGCCGGGCCATTTGCGCATATACTGCATCGTCGCGGTCCCCCGGATCGACCGCCCGGCACGGCCGACGCCAACAGGATAGCGTGTCGTCGTCCCGTCTTCGCGCACATGGTAAAGAAACTTGGCATAGGGATCGACGTCGAGCGTATTTGGCCCCGATTCACCATTGTACCACCCTGTCATGCGTCGGTTCACACCTTGCAGATATTCGGACGGGATACCGGGCAGCACATAGCCTGCGTCCTCAATCGGACCGTAGCCTTCCACAAATGACACAGGCGCCGGAGGCGCGCCCGCGCCCAGCGGCACCCTTGGCGCACAAGCGGCGGCTGTACTGGCAAGCGCCATGGCTGAAAAGGACCGCCGTGAAAGATTTTTTACAAAAGTCATAATGATACCCGGAATTGACCGAATCCCTTGATACCACCCGGATGGGATTGGTCCAAACCACTGTCACAGACAGTTTGCTGATCGGCAACAGATGAATGGCAACCGGCCCCATCGTGACGTCCAAACAAAGCTTCCCCTGGGGGGGGGGGGGGTGGCCTTAGACGGCGGTATCGTCAGCCAAGGCTGTCGCCCAGCACAAGGCCCTTCAGAACCTCATCGGCGGGCATTGCCTTTTTGCCCGCACGCTGCGCCAGCGTGATTTCAACGGCCCCCTCCCCGCACGCGATGGTGAAACCGTGCAAAACCGCTCCGGGCTTTCCCTGACCCTTTGCCAGACGGGAACCCAAAAGCTTGACCCGCTCACCACCCACATCACACCAGGCACCTGGAAAAGGCGACAGGCCCCGGATCATTTGGCTGACCCGGACAGCAGAATCAGACCAGTCAACCCGCGCCTCGGCCTTGTCGATCTTGGCGGCGTAGGTCACGCCCTCTTCAGGCTGCCGCTGGGGGGTCAGATCGTGCAATTCGTCCAGTGTCTTGACGATCAGCTCGGCACCCAAACCTGACAGCCGATCATGGAGCTGACCGGTGGTCTCCTCATCTTTGATCCTGGTGACCGCGCGCAACAAGACAGGTCCGGTATCCAGGCCAGCCTCCATCTGCATGATGCACACGCCAGTTTCCCTGTCCCCTTCCATGATCGCCCGGTGAATAGGCGCCGCCCCCCGCCAGCGAGGCAAAAGGGACGCATGGATGTTCAGGCATCCCGCGCTGGGCGCATCAAGGATAGCCTGCGGCAGGATCAGCCCATAAGCCACGACCACCGCCACATCCGCCTTCAAAGCGGCAAATTCCGCCTGGGTCGATGCACCCTTCAGCGAAACGGGAAACCGCACCTCCAGGCCCAGGGCTTCGGCCTGCCGCTGCACAGGCGACGGTCGGTCCTTCTTGCCGCGCCCCGCCGGGCGGGGAGGTTGGCAATAAACAGCGGCAACCTCGTGGCCGGCATCAACCAGCGCATTCAGTATCGGCACCGAAAATTCAGGTGTTCCCATGAAAACTATTCGCATGCGCTCACTTTCTTCGTCCAATCAAACTTCCGCCGGAGGCATCCCAAAGTCAGCGGCGCAGCAGTTTCGCTGCTTTCTTGATCAGCATATCCCGCTTCACACGGGTCAGGTGGTCAAAGAACATCCTTCCGGCAAGATGGTCAATCTGGTGCTGCACAGAGGTCGCCCAAAGCCCCACGAAATCCTGTCGGTCCCACTGACCATCTGCATTCAGAAACCGCACTGTCACAGCCCGCGGACGGGTGACCTTCGCCCAGACGCCCGGCAAATTCGGCGAGCCTTCTTCATGCTGCCGCGGCTCCACACTGCTGTGCAGCACGGTTGGGTTTGCCATGCGGATTGCCTGCCCGCGCGCTTCTGAGGCATCAACCAAGGCCAGGGCCATATCGATCCCCAGTTGCGGAGCGGCCAGACCGACGCCCGGCATGGTATCCATTGCGAAGATCATCTCATCCCAGATGGCGCGCACCTCATCCGTGATCGTCTCAACGGGTCGGGCGGGTGTGCGCAGCGCAGGATGGGGCCACATGACAAAAGGACGGTGGGTCACAGTCGAACTCCTGTCTGGGTGATCAACAGACCGTCAAGATGATCAAACTCGTGACAAACGCAAACGCCTTGCAGGCCCTTGAACCGGCCACCATGCTGCACCCCATCCAGATCTTGCCATGTCATGTCCACCCAGGCAGGGCGGCTGACAACAAAACTTTTGCCCGGAATGGAAAGGCAGGCCTCTTCGCCCGCAATTTCCTCTTGGGCGCGCGCGGTCACAATGGGGTTCACAAAGATCATCGGATCGGGATCACTGTCTTTCCACCGCGTATCCACAACCATCACGCGGGCGCTTGCCCCCACCTGGGGCGCCGCCAACCCCCGTCCGGGGGCGGCATACATCGTATCGAACATATCACGGACAAGCGTGGCGAGGGCGTCGTCAAATGCCACGACCGGTTCTGCGGTTTGCAGCGGGATCGGGTCACCCTCGAACCGGAGCGGCAGGACGGCCAAGGCTCAGGCCCGCGCCATTTCGCGCTTCAGCTTCTGCATCTTGCGGGTAATCATCTGACGCTTAAGCGGCTTGAGGTAATCGATAAAAAGCTTGCCATCCAGATGGTCGATCTCATGCTGCACGCAGGTGGCCCATAGGCCGTCAAAACGCTCTTGCCGGGGTTTTCCATCCAAATCAGTCCAGGTGACGTCGACCTCTGAAGGTCGCTCCACCTCGGCATATTGCTCAGGGATCGAAAGACAGCCCTCTTCATAAACATTCTGCTCGTCCGAGCTCCAGACCACCTCGGGGTTGATCAGGACCATCGGGTCCGGCGTTGCATCGTCGTCCTTGACGCAATCCATCACCAGCATCCTGCTCATCACCGCAACCTGCGGGGCGGCCAGCCCGATTCCGGGGGCATCATACATCGTCTCAAGCATGTCATCCGCCAGACGGCGCAACTCATCGTTGACCGATGCAACGGGTGTGGCCACCTTTTTCAGGCGTGGATCAGGGTGTATAAGTATCTTCTTCAGTGCCATACCGCTGATCTAGTGCGTCCTGCCGCGCATCGCAAGCAAAGGGCGTTTTCGCCTTGCGCCCAAACTCGCATGCCCCCAAAAATGCCACCGGAATTGCAGGAGAGAGACATGTCGTTCAACACACCCATCGACCGGCGCGGCACGAACAGCACCAAATGGGATAAGATGGAAAAGCTCTATGGCGTCTCGCCTGATGACGGGCTGGCGATGTGGACGGCAGATTCAGATTATCAGACCGCACCTTGTGTCATCGAAGCAGTCATGGGCGCCGCCGAACATGGTGTCTTTGGCTACGGTGTCGAGGATGACGCTTATCGCAATTCAATCCAATGGTGGATGCAGACCCGCCACAATTGGTCAATCGAGAAAGACTGGATCCTGACGGTTCAGGGGCTTGGGAATGGGATCGCACTTTGCCTTGATGTCTGGACCGACCCCGGCGATGCCGCTGTCATCTTTACGCCCGTCTACTACGAATTTGCCCTCAAGATCAAAAAGGCGGGCCGGGTTGTGACCGAATGCCCCTTGGTGCGCGAAGGCGATACCTATGGGCTTGATCTGCAAGACGCGCAGTCCCGCCTGACGGGCAAAGAAAAGATCCTGATCTGGTGCTCACCACAAAATCCATCGGGCCGCGTCTGGTCACCGCAGGAACTGCGCGACCTGTCTGCCTTCGCGCGCAAGAACGGGCTTCTTTTGGTGAGCGATGAAATCCACCACGATCTCGTATTTCCCGGCAACACATTTGTGCCGATCGCCACCGCAGCCCCCGAAGACGCGGATAACACGGTCTACCTGACTGCTGCATCCAAGACGTTCAACATTGCCGGGCAGCGGACCGGCAACATGATCATCGCCGACCCCGACCTGCGTGCCGCCATGCGCAAGCGGCTCTCGACGCTGGACTACCAGCCATCCGTGCTGGGCATCACGATGATTACGGCCGCCTACTCTGCGCAGGGCGCGATCTGGGCAGACGCGCAGGTCGCCCACCTGAAAGCCAATTGCGACATCTTCAATGCCGGGATCAACGCGATCCCCGGATTGTGGTCCATGCCACTGCAATCAACCTATCTGGCCTGGGTCGATTTCTCTGCAACCGGCATGACATACCAAGAGGTAGCATCACGCATTCAAGGCTCGGCAAAAATTGCGGTCTCGCACGGTCCGACCTTCGGGAAGGGCGGCGAAACCTTCATGCGGTTCAATCTTGCAACCCAAACGGCCACGGTCGAAGAAGCGGTCCGCCGCATGCAATTGGCTTTCGCTGATTTGCAGTGATGCGCGCGGCCTAGCGGCCAATCAGACCGGCAGGTACGAAATCAGGACGCACGAAATCCGCTGCCGGCTCGGTCGCGACCGGGGTGGCCCATTTAAACTCGAACACCCGCTCATCATCTTCGTCCACCGACGACATCACAAGGCAGGTATAAAGGTGCTTGGGCCCGTCATAAATATCGACATGACCGCGCAACCGCTCTGACCCCTCAAGATCAAGCGCAAAGCCGCCATCCCAGAACCTGCGAATGCGATAGGTGTCGTCGCCGTCATGCACAGACAGCCGATCCTTGCGTTTCAGCGCAGCCTTGCGCGCCTCTTCCAAACCCTGACGTACCGCGTCGGGCAAAAACGTATACATACCAAGCCCCTCCAGACTTGCCTCAGGATGGCCCGGCAATCGTAAATATTAAATGACAAAATTCGCCGCACCGCAGCAAGCCTTAAAACTAAGCCTTTACGCGCGGTCGCAGCACATGCGGCTTGGCCGCGTCATAAAGTGCAGAATCCGGAAATCCATGCGAATCAGCCAAAGCCGGGCCAACCAGGATCAGCGCCGTCCGGGTAATCTTCGCCGCGCGTACTTTCTCGCGCACATCCATCAAGGTGCCGCGAATGATCATCTGATCCGGCCAGCCGACGCGATATATGACTGCCACCGGACACGCCTCGCCGTAATGCGGTGCCAGTTGTCGCTCGATCTCTCGCAGCGCCCGAATTCCCAGATGGATGGCTAGCGTGGCACCTGTTCGGGCAAAGTTTTCCAGCGTCTCTCCCGCAGGCATGCCGGTGGATTTCATCGACATCCGCGTGAGAACGATGGACTGCGTCACCTCTGGCACAGTCAATTCAGTGCCAAGGGCCGCCGCCGCTGCCGCATAGGCCGGCACCCCGGGGATGATCTGATAGGCGATCCCGTCCGCTTTCAATCGCCTGATCTGCTCGGCTATCGCACCATAAAGTGACGGATCACCCGAATGCACGCGGGCTACATCCTGACCCTTTGCATGGGCTTTCAGGATCTCCCCATGGGTGTCGTCCAGCGTCATCGGTGCGGTGTCCATCACCACAGCGCCCTCAGGAGCGCAGGCCACTACCTCGGCCGGCACAAGTGAGCCCGCATAAAGGCACACCGGACAATCCCCGATAATCCGCGCAGCCTTCAGCGTCAGCAATTCAGGATCACCCGGACCTGCACCAATAAAGTATACGGTCATTGCGCCCTCACTTTCTTCGTCTAATCAAACTTTCGCGCGACGCGCATCGGGATGGCGGGTGGGCGTCTTTGGGCGCCAGCCAAACAGCGTCATCCCGCCAGATCCCCGTCAATCTTGCGGGCATAGCCCCGCGGCGTATACATCCGCGGCCCTTCGCCCAACTGGGCCAGGCGCGAATGTGACGACCCGATCAGTACGACGGTCAGCATATCCACTTCATCGACGTCCAATTGATCCAGCCTGCGATAGCGGACATGCTCTTCCGGTCGGCCAAGCGATGACGCCAGCATGACCGGGGTGTCTGCCGGGCGGTGCTGCAACAGAATATCGCGTGCCTGTGCCAGCAAAACCCGCCGCCGCATCGAAACCGGATTATAGAAGGCGATCACAAAGTCTCCCTCCGCCGCCGCTTTCAGCCGCTTCACGATGTCCTCTCGCGGGGTCAGCAAATCCGACAAGGAAATCGCACAGAAATCATGCCCCAAAGGCGCACCCGCACGCGCCGCGGCCCCCTGCAACGCGCTCACCCCCGGCGAACACACAACTTCAACCCGGCGGGCCGCATCCGAGACCCCCATCTGATCTGGCCCCCGGTCCAGCAATTCAAAGACCAAAGCCGCCATCGCATAGATACCGGCGTCACCCGAGCAGACCAAAGCCACGTTCTTGCCTTGTCCTGCCTGTTCAAGCGCATAGCGACAGCGCTCTTCCTCGCCACCCAGCGGAAAATCAGACCGAGCCTTGCCAACGGCCAATGGCCCCAGCAAATCAATATAGAGCCCATAGCCAACAAGCTCTTGCGCATCAGAAACCAGGCGCGACACCTCGGGCGTTCGCCAGGCGGCCTGCCCCGGTCCAATGCCAACCACCGACAATCGCCCACGCGAACGTCCTTCAAGGCCAACCAGCGGCGCTGGTGAGACACCCAGGGCGCAGGTCGCATTCGCCGTTTTGCGCTTTGCCACAAGAAGCTCACCCGCATCACCCGCCTGCGCCAGGGCCGCGGCCTCTGACACGCCGTGTGTACCCACTTCGGCAAAGACCACATCAGATGGGTTCTGCAAACGCGGGGTCTGCGCCTCCAGAGCCTGCGCATCAAACAAGCGCAGCGGAACAGCCAAATTCTCAGACAATGCGATGATCGCAGGCTCATCAGCTTTCAGTGCAATCGTATTGACCGAATGCACGGCCTCTCGCGCAACCCCTGCCTCATTCAGGACATCCGCTACCAGTGCCGCCAGCTCCTCTGGCGGGCAATCTCGCGCACAACCGACGCCCAAGGTCAGCCGCTGGGGTGCAAATTGAAGGTGGGCCTCGCCCAGATCATCGAGCTGCTGCATCGTGCCGGACAGGCGCACGGCTTCGCCTTTTGGTAAATCGGCCAACCAGGGCGCGTCACCGACCACCTTGGCACCACCTCCGGCAAGCAAGGCTGCCATCGCCGCTTTCGCGTCAACGCGATTGACCAAACGCCATCCCAGGGGCGGCGCATCCAGTGCAATCCCCAGCGCCACGTCGCCTGCCGTGGTGACCGCAGACACAGCGCCGAGCGCCTTGGAGATATGTGCAGACAGGCTGTTCGCCCCGCGATGCCCGCCCAGAAGCGGCACAACCACCGCACCGTCGTCCGATACAGAAACAACTGGCGGCTCGGTCATCTTGTCGGCCAGAAGCGGAGCGACGGCCCGGATCAGGATCCCCGATGCACAAACCCCGACAATCGGCACGCCGGCGGCAAACAGATCTCGGGCATGATCCAGTGCATTGGCAAAGAACGCATCCGCCCGGTCAACGCGCCCCTCGCGGCCATGCACCTGCGCGCCAAGGGTGGCTGCGACCCTGTGTGCAGTCGCCTCACCACAGCGCGACAGCGCCAGAACAATCGGGGTGTGTGCCACCGGCACGGCTGGTTTCAAAGCCAAGGATCGGCCCCTTTCGTCAATAGGATCATCGAAAAATACGGCGCGCTTTCGGGCGCATCCGCGAGCGGCAGAACGACCTCTTCCGGCAGGGTGGCACGTTCGACATAAACTGCACCTGTCGTCAGCCCCAGGTCATCAATCACGCCTCGGATCTTCGCCAGGTGCTGCCCCACCTTCATGATCACAACGCTTTCCGCCCCTTCAATCCGCGCCCGCAGCTCATCTGCGGGCAGCGGCCCCGGCAAGACCGTCAACCGTTCATTGCGCGCGGCCAATGGCATGCCCGCCCGCGCCGCACAGGCGGTAACCGAGGTGACGCCCGGCACAACCTCGACACGGAATTCGCCGGACAAGCGTGCAAAGAGATACATGAAAGACCCGTAAAAAAACGGGTCACCCTCGCAAAGACAAACAACGTCCTTGCCAGCATTCAATGCAACCGCAATCTCAGCCGCCCCCTGGTCATAGGCTGCCTGCGCTGGCGCTCGATCGACCGACATCGGCACATCCATGACGATCTCGCGCACATCAGGCGCGATCAGATCTGCGGCAATCGCACGCGCGAAACTCGCCGCTCCCGCAAGCGTGGGGTAAGCAACGACAGACGCGCGTTCAATCAAGCGCGCGGCACGTAATGTAATCAGATCCGGCGCGCCCGGCCCCAGCCCGACGCCATAAAGCACCCCTGCTTCATCTTGGCCCAAAAACTCCCGCCGGAGGCTCCCATTCATCGCTTCACAAGGCTCCATTGCGTCACTGGCATCAAGGGTCGCCACCCGGTCAAACGGCCCACCGGCTCTGCCCGGTGAACCGACAACTTCACCAGATCGCCGCCATGTGTCTTGTGAAGTGCGATCAGCTCTGCTTCGCTTTCCAAAGTGACCGCATTTGCTACCAGACGCCCCAGCGGGCGCAATGCATCCCAGGCAGCATCAAAGGTTTCCCGGCTCAGGCCCCCACCAATGAAGATGGCATCGGGCGCATCAAGCCCTTCCAACGCATCCGGGACCGAGCCCTCAATCAGCGCCAGCTTTGGCACGCCCAGCGCCAGGGCATTGGCCGCAGCCATGGCGCGCCTGTCGGCGCGTGGTTCAATGCCAACAGCGCGCGCATAACGAGCTGCGCGCATCCATTCGATAGCAACTGACCCGCAGCCACAGCCGATATCCCACAAAAGCGCCCCGCGCATTGGCATCAGCTTGGCCACTGTCGCTGCGCGCACCTCTTGCTTGGTCATTGTACCGTCTGATTGGAACAGATCATCCGCCAGTCCCGGCACACGCGGGAGAAGCGCGGCATCGGGGGCCGCAACGCATTGCACGGCAAGCGTATTGAAAGCCGGCACAGCATGATCCCAGCTTTCCGCCCGCCCGTCATAGCGTGTTTCATTCTTGCCGCCCATCGCCGCCAGAACTGTCATTCTTGACTGGCCAAAGCCGCGTTCTGTCAGAAATGCCGCGATCTGGGCCGGTGTCTCTGCACCCGTGGTCAACACAAGCAACTGCGCGTCGGGCTGGATAAAGGCAATCATCTGCTCAACCGGGCGGCCATGCACGGTCAGCGTTTCAACATCCGGCAAGGACCAGCCCATACGGGCCGCAGCCAGTTGGAAGGCCGACAATTGCGGGTGATAGATGATCTCGGCAGGGTCCATCGCGCGACCGATCCGCGCGCCCACAGAAAACCACAACGGATCACCTGTTGCCAGAATGACCACACGCTTGCCGCGCAGGGTTTCGATTGTGGATATCAGGGCGTCAAAAGGGTGCGGCCAGGCCAGGCGTTCAGCGGTCAGGTCCTCGGTCAGCGTATGATGGCGCTCACCGCCGATGATAATCTCGGCCGCCTCGACAACCGCCCGGGTTGCTGGCACCAACCCAGCCATCCCATCCTCGCCGATCCCGACAATATGCAGCCAGGGGTCAGCCATCGCTTGTCGCCCCCTGACGGTGGCTTCGCGCGGAATGCCCAACGGGCATGACAAGCGCCACATCAGACATCTTCCGGCAACCCCGCTGCCAGAGCATTCACCGCTGCTGATGCCATCGCAGACCCACCACGCCGCCCGCGCAAGGCAATAAAGTCGCATCCGCGCGGATTGTCCGCGAGTTCCGCCTTGCTTTCCGCCGCGCCCACAAAACCGACCGGAAATCCCAGGATCACAGCAGGCTTCGGCCAACCAGCGTCCAACAATTCAAGCAAATGAAAAAGTGCTGTCGGTGCATTGCCGATGGCAACGACAGCGCCCTCAATCCGGTCGCGCCAAAGCTCAACCGCGGCCGCAGACCGCGTATTTGCAATCTCTTGAGCCAACGCAGGCACCGACGGATCATTCAGCGTCACAAGCACTTCGTTTTCTGCAGGCAGATACCGGCGAATGATACCCGCGCCGACCATCTCGCAATCGCACAAGACAGGCGCGCCCGCCGCCAGCGCCATTTGCCCCGCCTTCGCAACCGCATCCGAAAAGGCAAGCCGATCGGCAATCTCGACCATGCCACAGGCATGGATCAACCGCGTCATCAGCGGGTGCATCGCGGGCGCGAACCGGTCCAGCCGTGCTTCTGTCCGCACTGTGGCGAAACTTTGGGCATAGATGGCCTGGGGGTCTGTTACGTAGGGGCGCACTGGCGGGCCTTTGCTTGATGTGACAACCGTCGGAGCCTCCGGCGGGAGTATTTTGGGCAAGATGATGATTAGCTGACTTTGATTTTTCGCGCGCTTTCAGGGCCGTGCGGATGTTTGGCATGGGGGTAGGCGGCGTGGTGGTGATGGTGGTCATGGTCATGGTCGTGATGATGGTAGTGGTCATGATCATGGCTGTGGTGATGGTCCAGCGCCTCAAGGCGGCACATGCCGGTGCAGAAGGTGTCGCAAAGCCGGCAATCGGCCACATTGGAACCCGGTGCATTTGCGCCCTGCCCTTCGACGTGATGATGATGGCTTTCCTGCACCGACCCTACTTCTCCCTCAAATCCGAGCACGGAAGTGCGGTATTTGCAAAGCACACATGTCGGTGGAGGAACCGCGCCAAAGGCGGGGTGGGTGCGATCCTCGGCACTGATGTGATGATGCGTGCCTTCTTCAAGCGCCAGTACCTGACTGCGATACCCGCAAATTCCGCAATTTGGCGGCGGCGTTTCACTCACCTGTTCCATGATCCGTTCGGCAAAGGTTTCCAGCACCTTGGGATGGTCCCCCAGATAACCTGCTTTGACGAACTGGATATCCGGGTATTCTGCCGCGACCTGATCGGTGAACCCGTAGATCCGGTCAATCAGGATGCCCGAAAACAGGAAGTAGGGAAACACGATGACGCGCTTGTACGGCAGGCGTGCCACATGTTGCAGACAGGGTTCAACCAACGGAAAGGTCACGCCGGAATAGCCGGTTTCGCACCAGCCAAAACCCATGCCCTCTTGAAGCATCCGCGCGATCTTTGACACGTTGCCATTGGCATCGGGGTCTGAGGCGCCGCGCCCGATCACCACAAGACAAGTCTCGGTCAGGGGCATGTCGCCGAATTCTGCGTTGGCCTGTGCAACCGCATCCCGGATGCGCCCTGCGGCGGCGGCGATCATCTTGGGATCAACGCCCAGTTCGCGGCCATATTGCACGGTGATGCCGTGTTTTGCAGCATAGGTATTCAGCACGGTCGGAATGTCATTCTTTGCGTGCATCGCGGCAAAGAGCATACCGGGGACTGCCAGAATGCGCGCGCATCCGGCCTCGCGCAACTTGTCCAGACCGTCACGGATGACGGGATTTGCGAACTCCAAGTACCCATAGTCGGTCATCCAGTCGTCGGGAAGATAGGCGGGCAGTTTGTCGGCCAGGGTGGCAAACTCATCAACAGCGGATTGGCTGCGCGATCCGTGACCGCAAATCATAACACCGGTTTTCATACCACGACCTTTCCCAACTCTTCCACGCGACCAGCGCAGGTCATTTTGTTCTTCTGTCCGCCCAGCGAAACCCAAGAAGCGGCCGAACCCATCACGAAACCTGCGGTCCAACCATCATGGCGCGCACCTACGCCCGGATGATCGGGTGCTGCCATCGCCGTTATTCCGGCAAGGCTCGGCATGAGTGTCAGCAACCCGCGCATGGGCGTCCTCCATTTGATCGCACTGCCAGAGAGCCCGTTGCCCGGGTCTTGACGACGAGATGCGCAGTTCCCGTTTTGGGTCAACCGTGCTGTCTCCAACCTCTCTGGCCATTCGTTTGGCTTCGTCAAGCGACGGTATAGTCGCCGCGGTGGGGCAGAGCAAACCCTTAAGCGACCCAAATGCGCCAGAGGGCGGCAGCGGCCCCTGATTTGCTTTCTGTGCATTCATGCACTGAAGTTGCGCCTTCACGCCAGTTTGTTCACAAGGGCAAGAGCGCTAAGTCCTGCTCAAATAGAATAAAGGAAGTTACACATGGGCCAGCTTGTTGACGGCGCCTGGCACGATGTCTGGTACAACACCAAGAAAACCGGTGGGGCATTTGTGCGCAAGGATGCGCAATTTCGCAACTGGATAACGGCGGACGGCTCCGCCGGCCCATCGGGCGAGGATGGCTTCAAGGCAGAAAGCGGGCGCTATCACCTTTATGTATCCTATGCCTGCCCCTGGGCGCATCGCACGCTGATCTTTCGGCAACTCAAGAACCTGAGCGATCACATCGACCTGTCCGTCGTCCACCCTGAGATGCTGTCAGATGGCTGGACATTCAGGACCGATGACCATGGCGCCACTGGCGACACATTATTTGGCCACCGGTTTGCGCGGGATATCTATCTCAGGGCCCGGCCCGACATGAGCGGCCGCGTGACCGTTCCCATCCTTTGGGACAAAAAGCGCGGCACGATTGTTTCCAACGAAAGCTCCGAGATTATCCGGATGTTCAATTCCGCCTTTGACGGGATCACCGGGAACTCAGATGACTACTGGCCCGAAGAACTGCGCGAGGCCATCGCGGCCGTCAACGACCGAATTTATGACACGGTGAACAACGGCGTCTACAAGTCTGGCTTTGCGACGTCACAAGACGCCTATGACAAAGCCGTCTATCCGCTGTTTGACACGCTTGATTGGCTGGAAGCACGGCTGGCCGACACCCGATACCTGATGGGCGACAGGCTGACAGAGGCCGATTGGCGGCTATGGACTACATTGGTCAGATTTGATCCGGTCTATCATTTGCACTTCAAGTGTAACCGCAAACGGATCGCGGATTATCCCAACTTGTCAGGTTTTCTGCGCGAGCTGTATCAGATGCCGAATATTGCCGGGACGGTGAATATGCAGCATATCGTGCGGCACTACCACTATAGTCACGAATCCATCAACCCGCACCGGATTATCCCGATCAACCCGGTGCTGGATCATGATGCGCCGCACGGTCGTGGGCCGTAGTGCCATAGTGATACACAATCGCAGCCAGATCCTGTGGCGGGGTCGCGGTCTTGACCAGGGCGCGGGCGTTGGCCGCGTGATGAAAGATCGACCCGTCCGAGAAGAAGGTCGTGTCGGTCACAAAGACCACGTTCGTGTCGGGCTGCCGGAATTGCACAAGATCAGCAACCGCCAGCGCGCTGCCTTCGGCCAGGACAAGGTCCAGCACGATGACATCGAAAGGCTGCGTCTGGACAAGATTGAGCGCGCGCGTGGCACAGCGCACGTGCGTCACATCGACATCCAGGCGCTCAAGATGGCGCTGCCATACGCCACCCAATTCCTCATTTTTCTGTACGATCAAGGCGCGCATATCTGCTTCCTGACTGGGTCGTTTCGCGGCAGCGATTGCCGGATTTCTGACCGGATGCGAACACCACTGTGCCCAAATTCTTAACGAAAGGTTAACGTGGTGGCTGGCCTGTACTTAATGGCAGGCTGACATGCATGACCTTGTGCAACTGGCAAATTTCCGCTTGAAGAACAGGCGTAAACATTGGGCGAACAAGCATGACAACCTGGATCACGATCTGCGACACCTGCAAGCAAGAAGGCTGGGATGCCGGCGACATGGCACAAACAGATGGCGAAGCCCTGGCAAACCTGGTCGAGGCGGCAGCCACCGGCCTCAAAGATGTCAAGACACGGCGCGTTTCCTGCCTGATGGGGTGCAAGAATGCCTGCAATGTCGCCGTGCAGGGCGCGGGAAAGCTGAATTACACGCTTGGCGCATTTGAACCCACGACCGAGGCAGCAAGCGGTATTGTGGCCTATGCCATGGCGCACGCCGGGTCCGAAACCGGGCAAGTTCCCTACCGCGATTGGCCTCAGGCCGTGAAAGGCCACTTCGTCACCCGCCATCCGCCATTGCCGCAAGACGAATGATCGGAACGCGCGATCATGGTGGCGGTCTTGATGCCGCAATAGCGACCTATGGCGGCACGCGGGACGGCTGGCTTGACCTGTCGACCGGGATCAACCCGGTGCCCTATCCGATACCAGCCCTGCCAGCAGACGCCTGGACGGCGCTGCCGGACCAGGCGGCTTTTGCGCGGATCTATGCGCTTGCCCGGCAGTTCTGGAACATTCCGCAAGAGGCCGCAATTGTCGGGGCCACGGGTGCATCTGCGATCATTGCCGCCCTACCCCGAGTGATCCCCACCGGGCAGGTTTGCATCCCCGAGCCGACCTACAACGAACACCGCGCGGCATTTGCCGCAGCGGGATGGACCTTGGGGCAAAACCCTGATCACGCGCGGGTCGCGGTGCATCCCAACAATCCCGATGGGCGTATCTGGCATGTCGATGAATTGACATCTGCCTATACCATTATCGACGAAAGCTTCTGCGACATCAGCCCCGATCTGTCCCTGATCCACCTCGCGGGGCGCCCCGGATGCGTGGTGCTCAAAAGCTTTGGCAAGTTCTGGGGGCTTGCCGGATTGCGCCTGGGCTTTGCGATTGGCGATCCCGCGATCATTGCAAATCTGGGCGAACTCCTGGGGCCCTGGCAAATCTCCGGTCCCGGGCTTGCAATCGGGGCAGAGGCATTGGCCGATCCTGCATGGGCAGAAACAACGCGGGCCCGGCTGACAGATGACGCGGCGCGCCTTGACAGGCTTGTCACCAAAAATGGCCCAGAGGTTGTGGGGGGGACATCGCTCTTCCGGCTTTACCGAACAGACAATGCCAAAGACATGCAGGACCGTCTGGCCCGGCACCATATCTGGTCGCGCACCTTTCCCTATGCCCCCGACTGGCTGCGCCTTGGTTTGCCCGCCCCTGATCGCTGGATACAACTGGACGCCGCATTTTGACCCTCATCCTTGGCATGATCCTCGATGCCCTTCTGGGAGAGCCGCGATGGCTCTGGTCGCGGGTGCCGCATCCGGCAGTTCTGATGGGGCGTGTAATCGGGTGGTGCGACGCGGCTTTCAACGAAGGTGACGGCAAGAGGTTTCGCGGAACAGTGTTGATCCTCGGGCTCTGGTTCGTTGCCGGCGTTTTGGGGTGGCTTGTTCAACTTGCGCCCGGCTTTGCGATCGATGCGATCATCCTCGCCGTCCTTTTGGCGCAAAAGTCGCTGGCAGAGCATGTGCAGGCCGCCGGTGACGCCCTGCGCCTGTCTTTGGGTGACGGGCGCAGGAGCGTCGCCAGGATCGTGGGGCGGGATACCAAGGGGATGGACGGCTCTGCCGTGGCCAGGTCAGCAATTGAAAGCGCCGCCGAGAACCTCTCGGACGGGGTGATCGCACCCATTTTCTGGTTCGCTGTCGCAGGTCTGCCCGGCCTGTTGATCTACAAGGTCACAAATACCGCCGACAGCATGATCGGATATCGCACGCCAAGGCACGCTGATTTTGGCTGGGCGTCAGCGAAGCTGGACGATCTGCTGAATCTCATCCCTGCGCGGTTGACCGCCCTGTTCATTTGGACGGTCACATCAAGACCAGATATCAAGGCAATCCTGCGCGAGGCACCCAGGCATCGGTCCCCAAATGCTGGCTGGCCCGAAGCGGCAATGGCCTATGGTCAGGATATCGCACTCAGCGGTCCGCGCAGCTATGACGGTGCGCGGCAAGACTACCCGTTTGTAAATGCAAAGGGCGCGCGCCTACTCGGTCCCGACGACATTGACCGCACTGTCACGGTGCTGTGGAAAACTTGGGCGCTGACCCTCGCCCTGGCTTTCGCGGGCGCTGTCTTGGCGGCATTGTTCTGATCGGGCGGGCCATCTGCGGGACGACAAGCTCGTGTGATCTGCGCACTTGCGCAACCGCGTGTCATTGATACGGTTTGAAGCAGGCCCCTTTTTTCGGAGATCGCCATGCGCGCAGCAATTCTTGCCCTTTCGCTCTTTGCCACCCCAGCCACAGCGCAAACCTGCGGTGGGCCGGTGGGCGACTTCATCGAGGGCGTCAAGGCAGAAGCGCGGGCAACCGGAATTCCTGCGCAAACGGTCGATGCCTTCTTTCAAGGCGCACAGATTGATCCGGCGGTCATTGAGGCCGACCGCGCGCAAGGTGTGTTCCAACGGGACTTTATCAGCTTTTCCCGCGCCTTGATCAGCCAGAACCGGATCGACAACGGGCGCATTTACGCTCAGCGGTTTGACAGCACATTTGACGCTATCGAAGCGCGTTTCGGCATTCCGCGCGGAGTCCTTTTGGCATTCTGGGCGTTCGAGACGGATTTCGGCCAGGTGCAGGGCAGCTTCAATACACGCAATGCGCTGCTGACGCTGGCGCATGACTGCCGCAGACCTCAGCTGTTCCGCCCCCAGCTTATCGCCGCGATAGAGCTTTTCCGGCGCGGTGGCATGGACCCGGCGACAACTACCGGGGCCTGGGCGGGTGAAATCGGGCAGCTGCAAAAACTCCCGCGCGAAATCATCCGGCAAGGCATGGACGGCGATGGCGACGGGGTGATTGACCTGAAGGGATCATCGCCAGATGCGCTGATGACAGGGGCAAACGTGCTGGCCTCGCTGGGCTGGCGGGCGAATGAACCCTGGTTGCAGGAAATCATCGTGCCTGCGAACCTTGATTGGTCGCAAACCGGGCTGAACTATAAGGCGCAGGTCAGCGACTGGGCCGCGCGCGGGGTGCGTGCGCGGCAAGGTGAACTTGGGCCCGCGAACCTGCAAGCCGCTGTCTTGTTGCCGATGGGTCGGGATGGCCCCGCATTTCTGGCCTATCCGAATTTCGAGGTCTATTTCGATTGGAACAAAAGCTTTGTCTACGTCACCACCGCCGCTTATTTTGCGACCCGCCTGGGCGGGGCACCGATCTATGACGCTGGCAGCCCGACACCGGCACTCAGCGGCGCACAAATGAGGCAGCTGCAACAAAAGCTGACATCCCGCGGGCGCGATGTGGGTGGGATCGACGGCATCCTGGGGGCGATGACACGCGCCGCGGTGCAGGCCGAACAGGTCAGGCTGGGTTTGCCTGCTGATGCCTGGCCGACGGTCGAATTGCTCAACCGGCTCTGACGCCCCTTTTCAGCGCGGCTCATGATTGCGCAGCGCGCCTCAGGCCGCCGCCTATGCAACCATCGCCGCCGCCCGCTTGAGGTCAACCGACACAAGCTGCGACACGCCTTGTTCCCCCATTGTGACACCAAACAGCCGGTCCATGCGGCTCATGGTGACCGCATGGTGCGTAATAATAAGGAAGCGCGTTTCAGTCTGGCGCGTCATTTCATCCAGCAGGTCACAGAAGCGGGCGACATTGGCATCATCGAGTGGCGCATCCACCTCATCCAGCACGCAGATCGGGGCGGGATTGGCCAGGAAAACCGCAAAGATCAGCGCCAGGGCAGTCAGCGTCTGTTCACCACCCGAAAGCAGCGACAAGGTACTCAGCTTCTTTCCTGGCGGCTGGCACATGATCTCGAGCCCGGCTTCCAGCGGGTCATCTGATTCCACCAGCACCAGCTTGGCCTCGCCACCGCCAAAGAGGTGGGTGAAGAGCAAGCCAAAGTTTTCGTTCACCTGTTCAAACGCGGTCAGCAACCGCTCGCGGCCTTCTTTGTTCAGGCTCGCTATCCCAGAGCGCAGAGCGCCGATCGCCGCCTCGAGATCCGCCTTTTCGCTGACCAGCGTATCGTGTTCGACCTGCACCTCTTTGGCGTCATCTTCTGCGCGCAGGTTTACCGCGCCGAGGCTGTCACGCTGCCGCTTGAGCGCATTGACCTGTCCCTCGATCACGTCCGAAGCCGGCATCTGGTCCAGATCCGTGTCCAGCGTTTCGAGCAGCGCCTCGGGCGTCACCTCCTGCGCTTCCATGATCCGTTCCGCGGCATAGGCGACCGTTTCCTTGGCGGCATCCGATCTTGCTTCGGACCGTGCGCGCGCCTCGCGGGCCTCTGAGGCTTGGCGCTCCGCTTCGCGCTCCTGGTGGCCAGCCTCGCGCAGCACCCTATCCGCCTCCGCCAGCTTGTCGGCAGCGGCTTTGCGCCGCATCTCTGCCTCGTCAATTGCGTCAGCCAGCGCGGCGCGCTTGGCGGCAATTTCTTCGGGCGCCGCCGTCGCCTCGGCCAAGGCTGTCTCGGATTCGTCTTTGCGTTCGGCCAGCTCCGCTGTGCGTTTGCTGGCCGTTTCCAGCCGGTGTTTCCAGCCACTGATTTCCTTGGTGATTTCCTGGCTGCGTTTCAGCCGTGCTTCCCCTTCGCGGCGTAGCTCGTCGTGGGCCGAGCGGCGCGACATCATGGTGATCCGTGCCGCCTCAACCGTCATTTTCACATCTTCAACAGAAGCGCGTGCCGTATCGAGATCACCCAGGTCTTCCGCAGCTTTCGCCGCCGCAGCCAAGGCGCGCCGGGCATTCATTGCCTCTTCCTCGTGGCGTTTCACGGCCAGCCCCAAACTCTCTAGCTTGCCTTGCGACAGGTTGCGATCCGCCTCGGCGCGGCTGGCGGCCCGGTTGGCATCGGCCACGGCGCGATCAGCTTCGCGACGGGCATGGCGGGCCGCATGATCTGCCTCGGTTTGTTGCCTGAGCATTCCGGTCAGCGTTTCATGCGCCTGCGCCGCGCCCATCGCGGTGGCGGAAACCTCTTCCAGATCACGCTTGAGTTCGGTCAGCCGGTTCAGTTGTTGCAAGCGCAGGGCCGCCGCAGATGGCGCATCCTCGGCGCCTGCACGAAATCCGTCCCACCGCCACAGGTCGCCTTCGATCGAGACCAGCCGCTGACCCGGTTTGAGGTCAGCCTGCAAGGCAGGGCCATCGGCGGCATCCACCAGACCTACCTGGCTCATGCGGCGGGTCAGCACCTCTGGCACAGTGACAAAGTTGGTCAATGCCATGACCTTATCGGGCAAGGTCTGGGCAGTGGTGTAGCCCGGCAGCAAGGCCCAGCCGGATGTCGCGCTGGCGTCCACCTCGGGCGCACGCAGATCATCGGCCAGGGCCGCGCCCAATGCCTTTTCATAACCGCCCTGAACGCGCAGCAGGTCCAGTACCTGTCCGCCTTCGGCGGTGTCCCTTTCGACCAGTTTGGCAAGGGCGGCGACCTCGGCGCGCAGCGCGTTCGCCTCGCCTTCGGCTTCGGAGCGCAGAGCGCGCGCGTCGCTTTCGCGCGCCTGGGTTTCGGCCCGCGCGCTTTCAGCCTCAAGCAGCGCCTTGTCGGCCGCTTCGGCAGCGGCTACCGCCGCTTTCTCAGCCTCGCCTGCCGCTGCAAAATCCGCTTCAGCCTGCTTTAAAGCTATGTCCGCTTCGGCCATCGCTGATTCGGCGCGCGCCGCCTCGTCCTCATTCTTGGCAAGCGTGGTCTTGTTGTCGTCCAGCAGGCGCTGCGCTGACTGGTGCCGCGCGGCCAGCCGCGCCACATCTTCGGTCAGCTGCGCCAGATCACCCTCGCGCTGTTGCAAGACGCCCGCCGCTTCACGCGCGGCCACCTGCGCCTCTTCCAGACGCGCATCGTGACCTTCACCGGCCTTTTCGATCTCGCGTGCTTCCCATTCAAGCCGCTCGATCGTTTCACCTGCGTCCCTGTTCAGACCGCTTTCACGGTCGATGTCGTGGGTGAGTTGTTCGATCCGCGCACGCAACGTCTCGATCATCTCTAACGCGCGTTTCTCCTGGTCGCTCAGCGTGTCGCGCTGGACCTGCAACCGTTGCAAGACTGCCGCTGCAATCGCCTCTTCCTCGCGCAGGGGTGGCAAGGCATCCTCCGAGGCCGCGCGGCTCTTTGCTGCTTGGCGCGCGGCTGTCTCTGCCTGCGCTGCGGTTGTCGTGCGTTCGCGCAGCTGCTCAGAGGCGGCCAGCAAGGCTTCATCTGCCTCTTTCCAGCGGCGGAACAGCAACATGCCCTCGGCGCGGCGCAGCTTGTCTCCAATGTCGCGATAGCGTGCCGCCTGTCTGGCCTGGCGCGCCAGTTGGCCCAGCTGTGTCGCAAGTTGCTCGACCACATCGTCCACACGGGTCAGGTTTGTCTCGGCCGCTTTAAGCTTCAGCTCCGCCTCATGGCGGCGCTGATAAAGACCCGAAATACCAGCCGCTTCTTCGAGAATGCGGCGGCGGGCCTTGGGCTTGGCGTTGATCAGCTCTGAAATCTGGCCCTGCCGCACCAAGGCCGGCGAATGCGCCCCGGTTGAGGCATCGGCAAACAGCATCTGCACGTCGCGCGCCCGCACATCCTTGGCGCCCACCTTGTAGGCAGAGCCCGCATCACGGGTGATCCGCCGAATAATCTCCAGGTTGTCATCATCGTTGAACGCCGCAGGAGCCAGTCGTTCACCATTGTCGATGACGAGCGACACTTCGGCAAAATTCCGGGCTGGTCGGGTGGCCGCGCCCGCAAAGATCACGTCCTCCATGCCGCCCCCACGCATCGCGGTCGGGCGGTTTTCGCCCATGACCCAGCGCAGGGCCTCAAGCAAATTGGACTTGCCACAGCCATTGGGACCCACAACACCCGTCAGACCATCTGCGATGATCAGATCGGTCGGGTCCACAAAGCTCTTAAAGCCGTTCAGTCGCAGTTTGCTGAAGCGCAACGTTCTTTGCCCGTATGATTCCTCAAGGTGACAAAGCATCACCCTCAGCCGCACCATGAGTCAACGCCCAGAGCCCCGCATGTGCCATGTTCCGCCGCCTTATCCACAAGATATTGCGGTTTTTCGGCCGTGTTGCACCGAAAGCGCCCCGTCCCGGGGCCGTTCAAAGCCACGCAAGTGTCGATTTCCACCTAGACGGAAAGGCTGTTTCAAAAGCACAAAGGGTCGCGATACCAAGACCGCCCTTGAAACTTGCCCCTCCTGACGCGAAAACCATCCCGCACACGCATTTCCGATTGGACACAACCATGCCCGCCAAGATCCCCGCTACCGTCGTCACCGGCTTTCTCGGCGCAGGGAAAACCACCTTGATCCGACACATGCTGCAAAATGCGCAAGGCAAACGAATTGCGCTGATTATCAACGAATTTGGCGACTTGGGCGTGGATGGCGATATCCTCAAGGGCTGCGGTGATGAAGTCTGCACCGAAGATGATATCGTCGAGCTGTCAAATGGCTGCATTTGTTGCACCGTCGCCGACGACTTCATTCCCACGATGGAAGCGCTGCTCGCCCGCGCGGACAAGCCCGATCACATCGTAATCGAAACCTCCGGCCTTGCCTTGCCACAACCCCTGGTGCGGGCGTTCAACTGGCCCGGCATTTCCACGAAAGTGACAGTCGATGGGGTCGTAACCGTTGTGGATGGCCGCGCCGTCCACGACGGCCAGTTTGCGCATAACGTGGCCGCGGTGGATGCCCAGCGCGCCCGGGACGAAAACCTCGATCATGAAACACCACTGTCGGAGTTGTTCGAAGATCAGGTGGCTTGCGCTGATATGATCGTGGTGAACAAGACAGACCTACTGGACGCATCCGAGGCGGAAAACCTGACCGGCAAGCTCAAATCCGAAGCCCGCAGCGGCGTGCAGGTCGTCAAGGCCTCCATGGGTGCCTTGCCCGTTGATATCCTCTTGGGCCAGGGTATCGGCGCAGAAGGTGATCTTGCTGCGCGCCACGAAATCCACCATCACCATCACCACGATGACGACGAGGATGACCACCATGATCACGCGCATGAACATGGCCACGATGAATTCGAAAGCTTCATCGTTACACGCGGTGAAATCGCTGACGCCAATGCTTTCGCTGAACAGATCGCCGACGTCATTCGCGCCCACAACATCCTGCGCCTGAAAGGCTTTGTCGCCATCAAAGGCAAACCGATGCGCCTGACCCTGCAAGCCGTTGGCCCCCGCGTCGACACCTATTTCGATCAACCCTTCGGTGATGCCCCGCGCGAAACCCGTTTGGTGGTCATTGGCGCAGCAGGTCTTGATCACGCCGCGATCACAGATGCCCTGCACGCATGATCATTGTCGAACGGACAGACCCACATCACCCCCAGGCGACAGCTTTGCTCGGGCAAAGCCACGCGCTGATGCAAGGCCTGTTTGCACCCGAGGACAACTTCTACCTCGATATTAACGAACTGGTGGCGCCCAACATCCACTTCTACACCGCTCGCGAGGGGGATGATATTCTGGGCACAGGTGCATTGATGGTCAAACCCGACTATGGCGAAGTGAAGTCGATGTTCGTGTCCGAGGCCGCACGCGGCAAAGGCGCCGCCGCCGCACTCTTGCGCCAAATCGAAGACACGGCGCGGGAAGAAGGCCTGAGCATCCTCAAGCTTGAAACGGGCAACGTGCTGCACGCCGCCCACCGCCTCTATGCCCGCAACGGGTTCACTGAATGCGGTGTGTTTGGCAACTATGTTACCGCCAACAGCTCGATCTTCATGGAAAAGCACCTCAACTGATGCACCTGCTCGCCGCCACCCCCGGAGCCATCTCAGACGGCACCGAGCCCGTTGATCTGGGGCAGACCCCGGCGGATGTGGTGATCATCTCGGCCGCCGACACGGAACTGGCCGCCCTGTCGGATGCCCGCGCTGAAATGGCCGATCCGCCAACCCTGCGGCTGGCCAATATGATGCACCTGACCCACCCGATGTCGGTTGATCTGCATCTGGACGACTGCGCGACCAAATCACGTCTGGTCATTGCGCGCATCCTTGGCGGCGCGGGCTATTGGAAATACGGTCTGACCCAATACGCCGCCCGCCTGCGCGAAACAGGGATCCCCTTTGCGGCACTGCCCGGCGACGACAAACCGGACCCGGAATTGCGCGCGCTTTCGACCATCAGCGGCGAAGACTACGACACGCTCTGGTCCTATCTGGTCGAGGGGGGCCCTGAGAACAGCACCAACCTGCTGGCCTACACAAAGACCATGCTGGAGGGCGGCGAAAAGCCGACCGCTCCAGCGCCGCTCTTGCGCGCAGGCGTCTACTGGCCCGGCGCTGGCATTGCGGATCTCTCAGCCGCTCAATCAGGCTGGACGACAGCTGCGCCCATCGTCCCAATTGTCTTCTACCGCGCACTCGTCCAAGGCGGCGGTCTCAATCCCATCAACCGGCTCACCCGGAGCCTGTCCCGTGCGGGCCTCAATCCATTGCCCGTTTTCGTGGCCAGCCTCAAGGATCCGGTCAGCACAGCCACCCTGCACCAAATCTTCTCTGAAGCGCCGCCAGACGTGATCCTCAACTGCACCGCCTTTGCCGTGGGCAGCCCGCATGAGGGCGACGACAGCCCGCAAAACCCACTGCTCAGCAACGACGCCCCCATCTTTCAGGTCATCCTCTCGGGTGCAGCCGAGGCGACATGGGCCGAGGGGCAGCACGGGCTGACCGCCCGTGACATTGCCATGAACGTCGCCCTGCCCGAGGTTGACGGGCGTATCCTTTCCCGCGCGGTCAGCTTCAAGGGCGAAGCCTTTTTCGACGACGCCACCGAATGCCCCATCGCCACTTATCAGGCCCGCGGCGACCGGATCGACTTTGTGACGCAACTGACCAGGAACTGGGCCAATCTGCGGCGCTCACCCGTCAACAGCAAGAAAACGGCCCTGATCCTCGCCAACTACCCCAACAAGGACGGGCGACTGGCGAATGGAGTCGGCCTGGACACCCCTGCCGCCACGGTTCATGCGCTGAATCTTCTCAAGGCGGACGGGCATTCCGTCTCAGCCCCCGCAGATAGTGCCGCGCTGATGACACAGATCATGGCGGGGCCGACGAACTGGCTGACCGACCGCGCCGATAAGGACGGTGGCGAATTCCTGCCGCTTGCAATCTACAATCAACACTTCGCGGCCCTGCCTTGGGACATCAAGGAACAGATCACCGCGCGTTGGGGACTGCCCGAAGATGACCCCTTTATCATCTTGCCCAAAATACTCCCGCCGGAGGCTCCGACAGAGGACCTGCAAACTGGTTTCGCACTCAGCATCCACCGTTTCGGCAATGCCGTCGTCGGACTGCAACCGGCACGCGGCTATAACATCGACCCGACTGACACCTACCACTCCCCCGATCTGGTCCCGCCACACAACTACCTGGCTTTCTACTTCTGGCTCCGGCACCACTGGGGCGCAGACGCCATCGTGCATATGGGCAAACACGGCAATCTTGAATGGCTGCCGGGCAAGGCCGTCGCCCTGTCAGAGACATGCTGGCCCGAGGCCGTCTTTGGCCCCACGCCCCATATCTACCCCTTCATCGTCAATGATCCCGGCGAAGGCACCCAAGCCAAAAGGCGCACCTCCGCCGTCATCATCGATCACCTTACCCCACCGCTGACCCGCGCCGAAAGCTATGGCCCGCTGCGTGATCTTGAGGCTCTCGTCGATGAATATTACGAAGCCGCAGGCGTTGACCCCCGCCGGATCGACCATCTGCGCCGCGAAATCCTGTCGCTCTCGGATGTCACGGGCCTTGCCAAGGACGCGGGCTTTACCGGCGATCAGGACGGCGACCTGGGAAAGCTTGACGCCTATCTTTGCGAGTTGAAAGAGGCGCAAATCCGCGACGGTCTGCACATTTTCGGACAATCACCCACCGGTCAGCAGGAACGCGATCTTGCGATAGCGCTTGCGCGGGTTCCGCGTGGGGATGGCAAGGCGCATAACGCTTCGCTCTTGCGGGCTTTGGCGCAGGATCTGGCGCTGGGGATCGACCCGCTTGATTGCGATATGGGCGGCACACCCCCGGAAAAACCCGAAACCCTCGTTGATGACACAACATGGCGCACGAATGGCGATACGATCGAAAAGCTCGAAGGGCTGTCCCAGCGCCTGGTCGCCCACGAAGAGAGCCCGCCAGGGCCGATGAGCGCAGCAGTGCTTGCCGGAATTCATGCGAACATCCTGCCAAAGGTCCAGGCTTGCGGCAATGCTGAGGGGGCAGCACTGCTGACCGCCCTGAGAGGTAAATTCGTTCCCCCCGGACCATCCGGCGCCCCGACACGCGGGCGCCTGGACGTACTGCCCACAGGACGCAACTTCTATTCCGTCGACAGCCGCGCCGTGCCAACACCGACGGCATGGGCCTTGGGGTGGAAATCGGCCAACCTGTTGATCGAAAAGCATTTGCAAGACCACGGCGACTGGCCGCGCAGCATGCTGGTCACCGCCTGGGGCACCGCCAACATGCGCACCGGCGGCGATGATATCGCCCAGGCGCTCGCATTGATGGGGGTCAAACCCACCTGGGACAGCGCCAACCGACGGGTCACCGGGTTTGAAGTCCTGCCCCAGTCCGTTCTGGGCCGCCCGCGGGTTGATGTGACCCTGCGCATCTCCGGCTTTTTCCGCGATGCATTCCCGCAACTGATCGCCTTGGTCGATAGCGCCGCGCGGGCGGTGCAGGGCATGGACGAAACCGCAGACCTCAACCCCGCAGCCGCGCGGGCCAAGACCGGCGAAAACCAGACCCGTGTGTTCGGCTCCAAACCCGGCGCATATGGCGCTGGCCTTCAGGCCCTGATCGACGAACGGATCTGGGCCGACAAATCCGACTTTGCCGAGGCCTATCTGGAATGGGGCAGTTACGCCTATGGCAAAGGCGCTGAGGGCCGCAAGGACCGAAAAGCCTTTGAGGCGCGGCTGTCTCAGGCCGAAGCGGTCGTTCAAAATCAGGATAATCGCGAACACGATATTCTCGACAGCGACGATTATTACCAGTTCGAAGGCGGGGCCGCCGCTGCCATCAGCACCTTGCAGGGCCAGGACCGGCCCATCTATCACAACGACCATTCCCGGCCCGAACGGCCCGTCATCCGCACGCTGGACGATGAAATCGGGCGGGTGGTCCGATCACGGGTTGTGAACCCCAAATGGATCGACGGCGTCAAGCGCCACGGCTACAAGGGCGCTTTTGAGATCGCGGCGACGGTCGATTACCTCTTCGCATTCGCCGCGACCACAGGGGCCGTGCGCAATCATCACTTCGATCTGGTCGAAGAGGCCTTCATCAAAGACGATGCCACCCGCAACTTCATCGCTGACGCCAACGCCCCTGCACTCAAGGAAATCGCCGAGCGCCTGCAAGAAGCCATCGACCGGAACCTCTGGCAGCCCAAATCCAACTCTGCCCGTGCGCGCATCGCGGGGTTGCTGTAGGGTGGGTGCAACCCACGAGCCAAAGGGAACGACCATGACCGAAGACACCGACCGCCACAGCATGAAAATGGCCAAGAAAAAGGCCGCCCGCGACAAGATCATGGCCACCAAGACCGACAAGAAGGGCCTTGTCATCGTCCATACGGGCAAAGGCAAGGGCAAATCCTCTGCCGCCTTCGGCATGATCTTCCGTTGTATCGCCCACGACATGAAATGCGCCGTGGTGCAGTTCATCAAAGGCGGCATGTCGACAGGCGAACGGGACCTGATTCTTGCCAAATTCAGCGACACCTGCGCCTTTCACACCATGGGCGAAGGCTTCACCTGGGAAACACAGGACAAATCGCGCGACACCGAAATGGCACAGGCCGCATGGGCGAAAGCCAAGGAACTGATCCTCGATGAAAACAACCACATGGTGCTGCTGGACGAGATCAACATCGCGATCCGCTACGACTACGTCAGCGCGGGCGAAGTCGTGGCTTTCCTGCGCGACCACAAGCCCGAAATGACCCATGTGGTCCTGACCGGACGCAACGCACACGAAGACCTGATCGAACTGGCCGACCTCGTGACCGAGATGGAGCTCATCAAACACCCATTCCGGTCTGGGATCAAAGCCCAGATCGGAGTGGAATTCTAGGGCCGCACGGTGTGAACACCCAAATGGCCGCCACACTTCAACTCTCACACGACCAAATGCTTGCGAGCGGAACGCAAAGAACGATCTATCGCCACCCCACCGATCCCGAAAAACTGGTCAAGGTGCTTCGGGACATCCCCCTGACCACGGGGCGCGCGCGGCTTGCAACCCTGACCGAACGATACCTTCCCCGCATGCGTCAACGATGGGCAAGAAAGGAGTATCAGGAATATCTCCGCCTGATGCTGGGGCCATGGCAGGCCCCATTCACTTCGCCGATTTCGCATATGTACGGGTTTGTCCAGACAAACCTTGGTCTGGCTTGCCTGACCGATGCGGTGCTGGATCACGACAATCTGGGCGAAACGCTGAAAGCCAAGACAACCGACAAGCCGCTCTCGGCTGTCGATCTCGCTTTGCTGAATGAGACGATTGATCGGCTTTATCGCTACGATATTCGCGCCGGCGACATGACCGCCCGCAACTTCGTGTTCGGGCACCGGAAGATTGGCGGCGTTGAGGGCGCGCGCGAATGTGTGCTGGTCGATGGTTTCGGTGATATCCACGCGATCCCCATCCGCTCGTGGGGCCGCTTTTTCAACCGTTTCGGACTTGACGATGGCTGCAAACGTCTGGCCCATAGAACAGGGCTGACGTGGAACAATAACACCCGTCAGTTCACTCTTTAGCCCTGCCGGAGGTATCCCATGCCCAGACACCGCGTCCTTACCGAATTCGGCATGGGCACCAGCCTGCGCCGCCAGGACTATACCCAAGCAGCGCGGCGTGGGTTGCGGGATGCGCTGTGGCACAACTCGGTCAATATGGCCGAGCTTTTCGGCTTCCCGAAAGAGGCGATGCTCATTGACGTCGAGATCGGCGTACAACAGCCTGATCAGGTCGATACGGCAAGCCTGCGCGATATCTTCCCCTACGGGCAACCCACGATCACGGTCCACCACGGCGGCCTTGATATTCCGCGGCCCGATGGCAAACCCACGGTCATCGCCAACGTCGCGATCAACGTGTCATTCCAGATGGAGCGCTCGTGATGGACCAACGTGTGATTATCGAAATGGGCATGGGCAATGACCTGCACGGAATGGATTATCAAAAGGCAGCAGCCCGCGCCATCGAGGACGCGATACGGCATTCCACCTTGCCGATTTTCCAAAGCATCGACTTGCCGTACACCGACATGCGGGTGCAGGTCACCGTTGCCGTGCAAGACCCCGATACGATTGACGCTGATGCGCTGACATCCGGCCTCCCGCGTGGGCGCGCCTCAGTCAGCGTAGTGAAAGGCGGGCTGAACATTCCAAACCCCGAAACCGGGGACACCGCCGTGGTCGCAACCGCAGCGATAGAGGCGTTCCTGCCGTCCCAGGCGGGCAAGTGGGTGCAAGTCTAGATGGAATTGACCCAGGCCCACCGCGATGCCCTGCGTGACATCCTGCTGTGGCGCCGCGATGTGCGGCATTTCCTGCCCGTCCCTGTTCCCTCTGAGGTGCTGGACCGCCTGCGCAAGGCGATGGATTTCGCGCCTTCGGTCGGCAATGCGCGGCCGTGGCGGGTTTTGCATGTAAAATCGGCTGATCGTCGCGATGCCGTAACCCGAAATTTCGAAGCCGCAAATGCAAGGGCGGCGAAAATATACCGAAATCAACAGCGCGATGCCTATCATGCTCTCAAGCTCGCTGGCCTGCGCGATGCGCCAGTGCATCTTGCTGTCTTTACCGACACCGCGCCTGCGGCCGGGCACGGGCTGGGCCGCCAGACCATGCCAGAGATGCTGAACTATTCCACAGTCGCCGCGATCCACACACTTTGGCTGGCGGCACGGGCTGAAAACCTCGGTGTTGGCTGGGTGTCCATCCTTGAGCCAGAAGCCGTCGCGCGCGCCTTGAACGTGCCAGAAAGCTGGCAACTGACCGGATATCTGTGCCTTGGCAAGGCCGCATCAGATGATGACACGCCCCTGCTGCATCGCGAGGCGTGGCAAAGCAATGCAGAAACGAGCTGGCAGGAGATTTGATGGGGCGCCAGATTTTAAAGAGAAATCTGGGCCAATTTCTTTGCAACAAATTGTCAGCTCTGCTTTGCCGCCGCGCGGACAGCGCTCAACGTGGCACCCGTTGCCAGTGCCTCTTCGTGCACCTGACATTCAATGATCGCCACCGTTCCTGCCGCTTGCGCACGCGCAAAAGCGTCAGGAAAATCCTCTGATCGCGTCACCAACTCCCCATGCCCGCCATAAGCGCGCGCCAGGGCCACATAGTCGGGGTTTGCCAATGCCGTCCCCGAGACCCGCCCGGGGTAGGTATTTTCCTGATGCATGCGGATCGTGCCATAACGTCCGTTGTTCATGACAACCACGATGGGCTTCGCCCGATGTTGCACCGCCGTGGACATCTCGTTGCAGGTCATCTGGAAACAGCCGTCACCCGCCAGACATACCACCGTCCGGTCAGGATGCGCGATCGACGCAGAAATCGCCGCAGGAAACCCATAGCCCATGGAACCGGACGTCGGCGCCAACTGCGTCCCGAATTGTTTATAGACAAAATAGCGATGCAGCCATGCCGCATAATTGCCCGCGCCGTTTGTGATGATCGCATCGTCGGGCAGGTGATCTGACAACCATTTGATCACCTGTTCCTGCTTAAGCGCACCCGGGCTTTCCTGTGGGTGCAGCCAGCTTTCGTAATCAGCACGGGCCTGGGCTGTCCAACTGGCCCATTCGCCCGCATGTTCAGCATTTGCCAGTTGTCTCAGCACGGCGGGGGCCGTCGCATTTGCGGCAATGTCTGGCGTGTAGACCCGCCCAAGTTCATCGGCATCCGCATGCACATGCACGATCCGCTTGCCCGGTGTTGCAGGGTCGACCAGCGTATAACCCTGCGTTTCGATGTCGCCAAATCGCGTGCCCAGCAGGATCAGCAAATCGGCTTCCCTGACCCGCGTTGCCAGCTTGGGGTTGATGCCGACGTTCAGGTCGCCAACATAATTTGCATGGTGGTTGTCGATGTAGTCCTGACGGCGAAACCCGGTGGCAACGGGCACTTGCTGGCGTTCCGCGAAGGCCTGCAAATCCGCCTGCGCCTGGGCCGACCAATGCGGGCCGCCAACGACAACAAGCGGGCGCTCGGACTGGGCGAGTTCATGCAGAATTGCCTGCGTCGTCGTGCCGGGCAAAGATGCCGGGATTGCATCAGGGATATGAATATCCGGCACATCGGCGCTGGCGCTCAGCATGTTTTCGGGCAAGGCCAGCACCACCGGCCCCGGTCGCCCTGATGTGGCAACGCGAAAGGCGCGCCCGATATATTCGGGCAGGCGATCAGTGTCGTTGACCTGCGCCACCCATTTCGCCAGCCCGCCAAAGACAGCTTTGTAGTCAACCTCTTGAAAGGTTTCCCGATCCACATGCCGATTGTCGATCTGGCCCACGAACAGCACCATCGGTGTGCTGTCCTGCATGGCAATATGCACTCCGGCAGAGGCATTGGTCGCGCCGGGACCGCGGGTGACAAAACAGACCCCCGGCTGGCCAGTCATTTTACCGTAAGCTTCCGCCATCATGGCCGCCCCGCCTTCCTGGCGGCAAACGATATTGGGAATGCCGCTGTCGAAAAGGCCATCCAATGCCGCCAGAAAGCTCTCGCCCGGCACCGAGAAAACCCGCGCCACGCCAAGCTTAACCAGTTGATCGCTCAGTATTTTCCCGCCGTGCCGGATCATCGTCTTCTCCCTGCGAATTTGCAGTGGATCATGTGCGAAAGCAACGGGTTGCGCAATCGGACAATCACGTTAGCTCTAGGGGCGATCCATCGAAAGGACCTGACATGGCAATGCTTCTTGGAATTTCCGGTTCGCTGCGCAAGGCTTCGACCAACAGAATGTTGCTGCGCAATGCGGCAGAGATTTTTGACGCTGACACTTTCATCGAAGGTGACATAAATTTGCCGCTCTATAACCGTGATCTGGAGGCAGCAGAGAGGATACCGGCCCCGGTTCAAAAACTGGCTGACCAGATTGCGGCGGCGGATGCCGTGATCATCGCCACGCCTGAGTATAACAAGGCGATTTCAGGGTCACTCAAGAACGCGCTGGATTGGGTCAGCCGCACGGCGGGTCGCCCCTGGAACGCCAAGCCGGTCGCCATCATGTCGGCGGCGGCAGGGCGTTCGGGGGGTGAGCGCACGCAGTTTTCACTGCGTCTGGCGATGATGCCGTTCCGCCCGGATATCCTCCAGGGGCCAGAGGTCCTCGTGGCCAACTCCGGCAAGGAATTTGACGAGACCGGCAAGCTGACAAGCGAGAAATATACCCAGCAACTGACCGAACTGATGGACGCCCTGCGCGCGCGCATCTGACGGCAGGCCCCGGCATGGGATGTCCACCTGTGAAAGGGGCGTGCGGACAAAGAGTGGCCGTGATATAAACGCTTGACGGTGGCTGACGATCTTCAGCCGAAAAGACGGAGACATTTCGATGGCACGAGGCGCAGGTGGGTCTGACGGCGGAACCGGCAGCTTTCTGATCGGGCTGGTGATGATGGTCGGCGGCGGGTATCTGCTGCTGAACGGGATCGTTGTGCGGCCGAACTTCGGCTTCGGCGCACGGGTCTTTGGGTTCGGCGGCATGCCGATCACCTCCGGCATGATCCTGATCCCTTTCATGTTCGGCGTGGGGATGATTTTCTACAATGCGAAAAACTGGATCGGCTGGGGGATCGCCGGGGCATCGCTGATCGCACTGATCTTTGGCGTGATCGCGAATATGACGTTGCAGTTCGCCCGAATGAGCGCGTTTGACCTGATTGTGATTCTGGTTCTGCTGGTTGGCGGAATCGGCCTGTTTTTGCGGTCGCTCCGGGCGGGTTAATCCAATTGTTGCAATGAAGCGAGTGACCGGTTTGAGCCCAGGCGGGCGGTGGAAGACCCTCTGCGGGATGCCTGCCGAGCTTGGCATTGAAGAGAGGCACCAAACTCCCGCCAAACTTGCCACGTAGCTACCGATATGGTTTCGACGGCTTATTCTTGGATTAGGAGATGGGTTTGGAAAGTTCAACTGATTGGATAGCAATCTCCATTGCGCTGGCATTTCTAGCGACGCCGATAATTGCGATTGTGTTTGCATTTCGACTTCGCAGACGTCGAAGAGAACTCAAGGAGCTAGAGGAAATCACGTAATGTGAGATCGCAGAGCTTAAGAAAAAGTTGTCGGAGATCGAGAATAGGTTCTCTGCTGTAGTTGACGTGGAGGCAGAGGCGCTGAAGGCGACTGGCGAGAGAGATAAGATTGTTGATGAGCTTGGGAATCTCAGAGCCGAGTATAAGGTTAAGAAGTCAACTTATGATCGGCTCCGATTGCAAGTAGCGGTGTATGATGAGACGATCTCATTTACCGAACTTGGTCTCTATGAGCCGCATTTCGATTTCGGTGATAGCGCAGATTACAAATACAAGATCGAAGCTGTGCGTCAGATGCAGAAGGCGATGGTCAAGCAGAAGACTGCCGTCGTTTGTCACACCAGTTGGACATTGGGCGAAAGCGCTTCAAAGGGTGAGACCATGGTCAATCGCGCCATTCGGTTGACGCTTCGTGCATTCAACAACGAGTGTGAGGCTGCAATCGCCAACGTCCGATGGAATAACGCGAAGGCTATGGAGAAGAGGCTAGAGAATGCGAAGAAGCAGATAGACAAAGCCAACGCATCGTTGGATATCGAGATCACTCAGGATTACCTCGATCTCAAACTCAGCGAGCTTCGCCTAACGCACGAATATCGTGAGAAGTTGAAGGAGGAGCGGGACAAGAGGGCGGAACAGGCCCGGCTAGAGCGAGAGGAGAAGCGGCTTCTACGGGAAGCAGAAGAGGCGAGGAAAGAAGAAGAGAAATACGAAGCTCTGCTCGCGAAGGCGCGCGAGGAGGCGGGCGCCTCCAGTTCCGCAGCGCAAGAAGAAAAAATACGCTTGCTCGAGCAACGGCTTGCAGAGGCTCATGAGAAAACCGATCGCGCCCAAGCAATGGCTGAGAAGACCAAGTCGGGATTTGTCTACATCATCACGAATATCGGATCGTTTGGGGAGGATGTCGTAAAGATCGGTTTGACCCGTAGGCTCGATCCTGCCGACCGCGTTCGCGAGCTTGGTGACGCTTCAGTTCCCTTCCTCTTTGATACTCACGCGATGATCTATTCAGCGGAGGCTCCCGCTCTAGAAACAGCCCTTCATTCAGAGTTCGAAGACCGAAGGGTCAACGCTGCCAATATGAGGAAAGAGTTCTTCCGTGTCTCCTTGGAGGAAGTCGAGGAGGCCGTGAAGCGGCTCGCACCAGATGCGGAGTTCCACAAGGACATTGAGGCACAAGAGTTCAATGAAACTCTAGCAAGGCGTCGCGAGAAGCTAGCAACAGAAGAGGCCATCGCCGCTCTGGAATTCCCGGATGAACTGTGAAAGCGGCGAAGCCTTGAGACGCTGGACCTTGCGGATCGGCTTGGCGATCTCAGCAAAAGACCTCTTCGTCCCGCGAAGCGGTCCTGGCACGCAACCTCAATACCCCAAAGCACACCCGTCTTTCCGGGGATCGCTGCCGCCTTCCAGCACCCCGTCTTCATGCAGCAGGATCGCTTGCGAGCCACCGATGGCTGTGTCGGGCCGCAGGACGTTGTGGCCCAATGCGCTCAGTTCGGCTTTGACAGTGTCGCTGTAGCCGTCCTCGACCCGCAGCTCGTCGCCTTCGGCAAATGACCGCGGCGCATCCATCGCCGCCTGCGGGGAGAGCCCGAAATCGGTGATGTTGCTCAAGAACCTTGCGTGTCCGGTGGACTGGTACTGCCCGCCCATCACGCCGAAAGGCATCATGACTTTGCCTTCTTTCTTGAGCATCGCAGGGATGATCGTGTGCATGGGCCGCTTGCCGGGGCCGATCTCGTTGGGGTGCCCTTGTTCCAGCGTGAACCCCGCGCCCCGGTTCTGGAACAACACGCCGAACTTGTCGGATGCGATGCCGGACCCGAAGGAGTGGAAAACCGAATAGATCAGTGAAACGCACATGCGGTCTTTGTCCACCACCGTGATATAGATGGTGTCCTTATGCACAGCCTCGGCCCCCGGCAGCCCGGCTGGCATCGCCTTGCCGGGATCGATGAGGGCAGCGAGACTGGCGGCCGTGTCGGGTGAGGTCATGTAGTCGAGCCGCGTCATATAGTCGGGATCCGACAGGAACCGGTTGCGCGTGTCATAGGCGAGCTTCGTGGCTTCGGCCTCGATATGTGCGCGCGCTGACCCCCACGGGTCCATGCCGGCGATGTCGAAATGCTTGAGCATGTTCAGCAAAAGAATTGCCGTTGCCCCCTGTCCGTTGGGTGGATGCTCGTAAAGGTCCAGCCCGCCGTAGTCGCCCATGATCGGATCGACATAATCGCAGGCGGTGTTGGCGAAATCGTCCTGTGTGTGTGTGCCACCCAGTGCGCGCAGAGATCCAACCATATCTTCGGCGAGCTCGCCTTCGTAGAAACCCGCGCGCCCGTCCATGGCGATGCGCCGCAGGACCTGCGCCTGTTGGGGCGCACGAAAGACCTGCCCCGGTTTGGGGGCCGTCCCGTTCATCAGGTACAGGTCGCGGGCGTGGCCCGAGAGGTTCCCCACGGCTTGCGCCCAGTCAAAGGCAACGCGGTCGGCCACGGGGATGCCGGCCTCGGCATAATGAATGGACGGCGCGAGAACGGCCTTGAGCCCCAGCTTTCCCCAGTCCTTGGACAGTTTGCAAAACGCATCGACCGCGCCGGGGATGCTGACGGCATCCGCCGAATAGGGCGCGATCACGTCACCCTTTGTCCGCAGCTTTTCCGCATCTATTCCCGCCGGCGCCCGCCCTGATCCGTTGAGCGCCACCACCCGGTCTTCACCCGGAGGCGTCATCAGCACAAAGCAATCGCCGCCGATCCCGGTCATTTGCGGCTCACACAGCCCCAGAAGAACCGCCCCGGCAATGGCCGCGTCCATGGCATTGCCACCCGCCTCCATCATTTGCACGGCGGTTTTGGCAGCCAGCGGATGCGATGTGGCACACATGCCATTGGTGGCATAGACGGCAGAGCGGCCGGGCAGGTGAAAATTGCGCATGGGGTGTCCTTCGTGATGTTGCGGGCAAACTTAGCCCCTTCGCAGGCGCGTGCAACGCTAATGTTGGGGGCTTTTCCTTTCGGTAGAGCAGGCGTAGCCTTGATCCAGACAATGAGGAGACCAGAACCATGCGCGACGTTTTCATCACCGGGGCAGCCCGCACGCCGATGGGCGGGTTTCAGGGGATTTTCTCAAGCGTTGATGCACCCGCTCTGGGTGGGGCTGCCATCAGGGCGGCAATGAATGAAGCTGGTGTCGCCACTGTCGATGAAGTGCTGATGGGTTGCGTTTTACCCGCAGGCCAGGGGCAGGCCCCCGCGCGTCAGGCGGGGTTTCTGGCCGGATTGGATGACAGCGTACCCGCGACGACGCTGAACAAGATGTGTGGCTCAGGCATGAAATCCGCGATGATGGCGTTTGATCAGATTGCCCTAGAGGGCGCTGAAACGATGGTCGCTGGCGGGATGGAAAGCATGACAAATGCCCCCTACCTGATGCCCAAGATGCGCGGAGGCGCGCGGATCGGCCATCAGACCGTGCAGGACAGCATGTTTCTGGATGGTCTGGAGGATGCCTATGACAAGGGCCGCCTGATGGGGACCTTTGCCGAGGACTGCGCGGAAAAATATCAATTCACCCGCGACGCGCAGGATCAATATGCGATTGCCTCACTGTCCAACGCGCTGGATGCAGAGCGGTCGGGGGCGTTTGACAACGAGATCACGCCTGTCACCGTCCATGCCCGCACCGGCGAAGAAGTCATCACCCGCGACGAACAGCCCGGCAAGGCGCGGCCCGAAAAGATCCCGACGTTAAAGCCCGCTTTCCGCCCGAATGGCACGGTGACGGCTGCAAATGCATCAAGCATTTCGGATGGGGCGGCGGCGCTCGTTCTGTCAGCAAACGGAACCAACGCCCGCGCCCGGATCGTCGGCCATGCCAGCCACGCGCAGGCGCCGGGTTGGTTCACGACCGCCCCTGTCCCCGCGACACAAAAGCTCTTGGCCAGGATTGGGTGGGACGTCGATGACGTGGACCTGTGGGAAGTAAACGAAGCATTTGCCGTGGTCCCGATGGCCTTCATGCAAGAGATGCAAATTCCCCGCGATATCGTGAATGTGAATGGCGGAGCCTGTGCGCTGGGCCATCCGATTGGGGCTTCCGGGACGCGGATCATGGTGACATTGCTGAATGCACTGGAAAACCGCGGCCTCAAACGTGGCGTGGCTGCAATCTGTATCGGCGGTGGCGAAGGCACCGCCATCGCGATTGAGCGGGTGTAAGGAAAAACCAAATGACTGATGAAACAATGCGCGGTGTCGCGCTGACCGGTCATGGCGGGCCGGAATGCCTGGAATGGCGCGAGGACCTGCCGCGCCCGGAACCGATGGCAGGCGAGGTGCTGATCCGCGTCGCCGCCGCCGGCGTGAATAACACCGACATCAACACCCGTGTCGGATGGTATTCAAAGGGCGACAATGACGCCGATGATGCCAGTTGGGCGGGCGCGCCGCTCCGTTTTCCGCGTATTCAGGGGATTGATGCCTGTGGGCATATCGTGGCTGTGGGTGATGGTGTGGATGCGTCCCGGATCGGCGAGCGGGTCCTCGTTGAGCCTTGCCTGACAGAAGCGCGGGGCAAGCCATTGGAGCGCCCATGGTTCTTTGGTTCTGAATGTGACGGAGCCTTTGCCGAATATTGCGCCGTTGCCGCCCGTCATGCCTATGCGGTCGATAGCCCGCTGAGCGATGTTGAACTGGCGTCGTTCCCCTGTTCCTACTCTACCGCCGAAAACATGCTGACACGGACCAGGTTGCGCGCGGGCGAGACCGTGCTGATCACCGGTGCCTCGGGGGGCGTGGGTTCCGCCGCTGTGCAACTGGCCAAGGCGCGAGGGGCATATGTGGCTGCCGTGACAAGTGCGGGCAAGGCGCAGTCCCTGCGCGATCTGGGTGCTGATGTCGTCGTCGACCGGGACGCTGACTACGTGCAGGCTCTGGGCGCAGATAGCGTCGATGTGGTGATAGATCTGGTGGCCGGGGACAAATGGCCCGGCCTGCTGGATGTCTTGCGCCCGATGGGCCGCTATGCTGTCGCGGGGGCTGTGGGTGGACCAATGGTCAGCCTGGATGTGCGCTCGCTCTACCTCAAGGACCTGTCGTTTTTCGGCTGCACCGTGCTGGAGCCGGAGGTGTTCGGCAATCTGGTGAAGCGGATTGAAAATGGGGCCATCAAACCGCTGGTCGCGGCGACCTTTCCGCTGCACCAGATCGGCGCGGCGCAAGCTGCCTTTGCCGATAAGAATTACACCGGCAAGATCGTCTTGACGGTCGCAACGCAAATTGATGGGTAAGGCTGTGCGCGCGGACTATGACAATCTGCTGAAAACCGTGGCCGCCCTGACCGAAGGCGAAGACGACGAAGTGGCGCTCATGGCTACCGTCGCCTGCGAGGTGCATCACAGCGATGATCGGTTTGATTGGACCGGGTTCTATCGCGTGACCGCGCCGGAACTGCTGAAAATCGGCCCTTATCAAGGCGGCCATGGCTGTCTGGTGATCCCCTTTCACCGCGGCGTTTGCGGGGCAGCGGCACGCGAGGGCGTGGCCCAGTTGGTGTCGGATGTCGATGACTTTCCCGGACACATCGCCTGCGCCAGCAGTACGCGCTCTGAACTGGTGTTGCCGGTGCATAATGCGGCGGGCGCATTGATCGGCGTTTTCGATATCGACAGCGACCAGCCAGACAGTTTTACCCGGGATGATGTTCAGGGGCTGGATCGCATTCTGAAATTGGTCTTTCAAAATTCATCAATTGGTGGCAGGGTTTTGACCATGTAGTCAAATCCGATCTTCCGAAGCGGCAGAGATTAAGTGTATGAATTTGAGGAACATATTTTCGCAGGCCTATGATGGCGGATGAAAAACCGACTGTTCCCTCGCTTGGCGCCGATATTCGTGCCTTGCGCAAAGCCCGCAAACTGACCTTGGTTGACCTGGCAAATGCGCTTGGCCGCTCTGTCGGCTGGCTCAGCCAGGTGGAACGCGACAAGTCGCACCCTTCCTTTGCCGACCTGAACCGGATGGCCGCCTGTCTGGATGTGTCCGTGTCCAGCTTCATGCAGACGGGCGGCGCCGCTCACGAGGAAGGTCTGATCGTCCGCGCCCACGCCCGCAGGCCCATCGGCAGCCGGACTGAGGGACTGACCGAGGCGCTGTTGTCACCCGACCTGCGCGATGATTTCGAGGTGATCCATTCCACCTTTGCCCCCCGAACGCATTTGCCAGAGCCGCTGACCCGCCCAACCCAGGAGGTCTGTTATATCGTCAGCGGCAAATTCGAAGTCGCATTGGATGACCGGCATTTTGAACTGGAGGCCGGCGACAGCTTTCGTTTGAGCGGGCAGCAGTTTCAATGGTGGAACCGTCACGACATCCCTTGCGAGATCATCTGGGTGATCTCTCCTCCGATTTATTAGAGGTGACAGCGCCCGCCGGACGGGGCGATTTGGTCTGCCCTTTGGCGCAAATCACCTGAGTGTTGCCGCAGGTTGTCTTGACCTGCCCACTCTGATGCTTCCTGATGCACGCATATGAACCGCCGCGGCGGCGACAAAGAGACATTCCCGGATGCCTTGCACATCCCGGACGAGAGAAGGCGAACGATATGGCTGATTTTCCGACGACCGCGCGTGTTGTGATCATTGGTGGCGGTGTTGTGGGGGTGTCCACCCTTTACCACCTGGCCAAGAAGGGCTGGACGGACTGTGTTCTGCTGGAAAAGAACGAACTGACAGCCGGCTCGACCTGGCATGCGGCAGGAAACTGCCCGTCGTTCAGCACATCCTGGGCGGTGATGAACATGCAGCGCTATTCGCTCGGCCTTTACAAGGGACTGGCCGAAGAGGTGGACTATCCGATGAATTACCACGTCACCGGGTCGATCCGGCTGGCGCACTCCAAGGAGCGGGTAGAGGAATTTGCCCGCGCCATGGGCATGGCAAATTATCAGGGGCTGAACCTGAAGCTGATGACACCGGACGAGGCGCAGGAGATGTATCCGTTCCTTGAAACGCATGATCTGGAAGGCACGCTTTATGATCCTGACGATGGCGACATCGACCCCGCGCAACTGACACAGGCGCTGGCCAAAGGTGCCCGTCAGATGGGCGCCAAGATCGAGCGATTTTGCGGTGCCACGGGCGTGACCCAGCACCCCAATGGCACATGGACCGTGCATACCGAAAAGGGCGACATCGACTGTGAAAAAGTGGTAAATGCGGGCGGCTACTATGCGCAGCGAATTGGCGAATGGTTCAAACCCTATGGCGGGCGCACGGTGCCGATGGTCACCATGTCGCATCAGTATTTCCTGACCGAGGAGATTCCAGAGCTGAAGGAATGGTCCGAGACAAGAAACAGCAAGGTGCCGCTGCTGCGCGATGTGGATTCGTCTTATTACCTGCGTCAGGACAAGAACGGGCTGAACCTTGGCCCTTATGAGCGCAACTGCAAGGCCCATTGGGTCACCCCTGATGATCCGCAGCCCGATGATTTCAGTTTCCAGCTATACCCCGACGATCTGGAGCGTCTGGAATGGTATATCGAGGACGCCATGGCGCGGGTGCCGATCCTGGGAACCGCGGGTGTAGGCCGGGTCATCAACGGCCCGATCCCCTATGCCCCCGATGGTCTGCCGCTGATCGGCCCGATGCCCGGTGTCAAGAACGCCTACGAAGCCTGTGTCTTTACCTTTGGCATCACCCAGGGCGGTGGTGCCGGCAAGGTTGCTGCGGAATGGATCGTCGATGGTCAGACCGAATGGGATATGTGGGCCGTCGATCCGCGCCGCTATACCGACTATGCCGATCAGGATTATTGCCACCAGAAAGCCTTGGAAACCTACGGCCACGAATACGGCATGCATTTTCCCCACAAGATGTGGCCTGCCGGACGCGACAAAAAGCTCTCACCGGTGGATTCCAAGGTCCGTGAACTGGGCGGCCAGATGGGGGCCTACAACGGCTGGGAACGCGCCAACTGGTTTGCCAAGGACGGCGACGATACCTCGCTTGAAGCGACCGAGACATGGGACCGCAACGGCCCGTGGCAGCCGCGTATCAAGGAAGAATGCGAGGCAGTGCGCGACGGCGTGGGTGTTCTGGATCTGCCCGGTTTTTCCCGCTTCAACCTTTCAGGTGACGGGGCCGCAGAATGGCTGCGAGGCCGGATTGCGGGCGCTTTGCCCAAGGCGGGCCGCATGAACCTGGCCTATTTCGCCGATGACCGGGGCCGCATCCTGACCGAAATGTCTGTGATGCGCCACACAGAGGATCATTTCACGCTGATTACAGCCGCTTCTGCCCAATGGCACGATTTTGAAGTGCTGAACGATGCGTTGCCGGATGGGCTGGCGCTGACCGATCACACGACCGACTATTCGACGCTGATCGTGACCGGTCCGAAAGCGCGCGACCTGTTTGCGGGCCTGCACACCGAGGCCGATCTGGCCGCTGGCTGGCTAAGTCATCAGCCCGCCAAAGTGGCAGGCATCGACTGCGCATTGGCGCGTGTCAGCTTTGCTGGCGAATTGGGTTGGGAAATTCACGCCGAGAACGCCAAAATCCCTGCGCTTTATGACGCCGTACTGGGTGCGGGCGCAGTGCCGTTCGGGATGTTTGCGCTGAATGCGTTGCGACTGGAAAAGGGCTATCGCGCATGGAAGGGCGATCTGTCGACGGACTATTCGCTTCTGGAAGGCGGCATGGACCGCTTTATCAAGTTCGACAAACCACAGGACTTTCCCGGCAAGGCAGCCCTGATGGCTGAAAAGCAACGCGGCGTTGCCAAACGCTTTGTCACTCTGACGCTCGATAATCCGGGACCGGCTGATGCGCCATATATGTCAACGATCCGGGTCGGTGATGAAGTGGCGGGCGAAACCACTTCGGGCGGCTGGGGATACCGCGTGGACAAGTCCATCGCGCTTGGCATGGTCCGTGCCGATGCCGCCGTTCCGGGAACCAAAGTCACGGTCGATATCTATGGTGAACGCTATGCTGCGACCATTGCCGAGGATCAACCACTGTGGGATCCGCAGAACGAACGGATCCGCGCCTGAGCTTGACCAAAGCGGGAAAAGAGCGGATAGCAACACTCCATGACAATTCTGGAGTGTGTGTTCTGTGACAGATATTATCCTACTTGGCGGCGGCATGGGCCAGGAGCTGATCCATCGCGCCGGAGACAATCCCACACCGCTCTGGTCTACGCAGGTGATGATTGATCATCCTGGATTGGTGGCTGAAGTGCATGCTGATTACCGCAAGGCAGGGTCCATGGTGCATACCACCAATACCTATGCCATCCTGCGTGACAGGCTGGAAGGCACTGAGATGGAGGGCCAGTTTGAGGCGCTTTATGCAGCCGCTTTGAAAGAGGCGCAGGGCCTTGGTGTCATCGCCGGGTCCATTGGCCCGATTGGCGCATCCTACCGGCCTGATCTGTTCCCTCCCCATGATGAAGCTGTCGCAATCTATTCTGAAATTGCCCGGATACTTGCCCCCAGCGTTGATTTGCTGATCGGTGAAACCGTCGCCTCTGTCGCCCATGCGCGGGCGCTGCTCGAAGCGGCTGCGGCCACAGGCAAACCGGTTTGGCTGGCGATGACCGTCGATGATGCAGACGGCACGCGGCTGCGCTCCGGGGAACCGCTTGCCAATGTCTTTGGCGTGGCAGATGCCGCGGGTGCCATCTTGGCCAATTGCTCTTTCCCCGAGGCGGTGGATGAAGCCATGGGTGTTCTGGCCACCGGCAACAAACCCTTTGGCGGCTATGCCAATGGCTTCACCAAGATCAGCGATGGCTTTCTGGGCGACAGACCCACCGTCGATGCGCTGACGGCCCGACAGGACCTTGACCCGGATGCATACGCCCGTTTTGCGATGGGCTGGATCGCACAGGGGGCCACGATCGTCGGCGGCTGTTGCGAAGTAGGCCCTGCGCATATTGCCAGGCTCGCAGATGAGATCAGGGCAGCCGGACACACTATCGTCGCACCATGACCCACCCCTGCACCTTTGACATTTTCGTCGCCGAGGGCTTTGTGCTGACAGAGTTCGCCGGCGTGGTCGAGGTGCTGCGCCTTGCCAACCGGATCCACGGCGGGCCTCTGTTTGCGTGGCACATCAGGTCTTCGCGTGGCGGACCGGTTTCAGCCAGCTGTGCCGTGACGGTCGAGACGACCCCACTGCCCGCCCGCCCTGAGGCAGATTACCTCTTCGTTCTGGGCAACACAGACCCTGCCTGCCCGGATCTGTCGATGGCCAAGACGCTGGCCACTTATACCAGCCGCCAGGCCCGCGTCGTGCTTCTGTCCGAAGCGGCAGCCCGCTATATCGCAGAAACCAGAGGCAGCCCCGACAACCATACGACCCATTGGGAAAACCGCACCGTATTGATGGAGAGGCTGGGCCTGTTTGACACCAAAGCGACGCTTGCGGTCGAAAGCGGGGCGATCATCACCTGCGCGGGAATGGGGGCGACCTTTGATATTGCGCTGTCCATTGCAAGCCAGCATGCCTCATCCGCCACGATGACAACCGTGGCCGATATTCTGCTGCATGAACGGGTGCGCCATTTCAACACGTTGCAACCCTTTTCCGGCAAAGAGGTGACAACCACAGGGGATTCCGCCCTTGATGCCTGCATAGCGCTGATGCAGGACAACATGGAATTTCCCTTGGCCATCAGCGAAATCGCAGAGGCGACGGGTCTGTCGAAGCGGTCTCTTGAGCGCAAGTTCAGCCGGCTGATGAAAACCACACCGAATGGGTATTACCGGGGCCTGCGGCTGAACAAGGCCAACAACCTGCTTCTGAATACCGGCATGCGGATCAATGAAATCGGATTGGCCTGTGGTTTTCCCAGCGGGTTTACCACGATCTACCGGCAGGCTTTCGGCATGACACCCAATGCCGCACGCAATAAACGCCGCAAGAAATAGGGTATTTGCGTCAGAGATGGCGCTTTTTCACCATAGCGATTTACCCGGTGCTGGCAGAGATTGTTCATTCTGTTCAGACGGGAAACACGCTCATGCCTTCTCTGCCCACCCACGCCCGCGTTGTCATTATTGGTGGCGGCGTCATCGGCTGTTCTGTCGCATACCATCTGGCCAAACTGGGCTGGAAAGATGTCGTTTTGCTGGAACGCAAGCAGTTGACCTCCGGTACCACATGGCATGCCGCGGGCCTCATCGCACAGCTGCGCGCGACGGCGAATATGACCAAGCTGGCAAAATACAGTCAGGAGCTTTACGGCAATCTGGAAGCAGAGACGGGCGTTGCAACCGGGTTCAAACGTGTCGGCTCGATCACGGTTGCATTGACTGATGAGCGCCGCGAGGAATTGTCACGCTCGGCGGGGATGGCGCGGTCATTTGGAGTGGAGATCGAAGAGATCACACCCGATGAGGTCAAGACCCGTTATGAGCATCTGAACATCGACGGTGTGACAGGCGGGGTCTATCTGCCCAAGGATGGGCAGGGTGACCCGGCCAATATCGCGCTTGCGCTGGCCAAGGGCGCGCGGATGAACGGGGCGCTGGTTGCGGAACGTACCAAGGTCACCAGGATCAACCGCAGCGCCCGTCGGGTGACCTCGGTGGAATGGGAACAGGGCGGCGACCAAGGCACCATGACCTGCGACATGATCGTGAATTGTGCAGGGATGTGGGGGCATGAGGTGGGCCGCATGGCCGGGGTCAATGTCCCGCTGCATGCCTGCGAGCATTTCTACATCGTGACCGAAGCGATTTCCGGTCTGACCCAGATGCCGGTCCTGCGGGTGCCGGATGAATGTGCATACTACAAAGAGGACGCGGGCAAGATACTCTTGGGCGCGTTCGAACCGAATGCAAAGCCCTGGGCGATGAAGGGCATTCCCGAGAATTTCGAGTTCGACCAGCTTCCCGAGGATTTCGATCATTTCGAACCTATTTTGGAAGCCGCCGTCGATCGTATGCCGATGCTGGCCGAGGCAGGGATTCATACGTTCTTCAATGGCCCCGAAAGCTTTACACCAGATGACGCCTATCATCTGGGTCTCGCGCCAGAGATGGATAACGTCTGGGTTGCAGCGGGCTTTAATTCCATCGGAATTCAATCCGCCGGTGGTGCGGGCATGGCCTTGTCGCAATGGATGGACACAGGCGAAAAGCCATTTGATCTGGGTGATGTGGATATTGGCCGGATGCAGCCGTTTCAGGGCAACAAGACCTATCTTTTTGAACGGTCCAAGGAAACGCTGGGCCTGCTTTACGCCGATCACTTCCCATTCCGCCAGAAAGCCACGGCACGCGGCGTGCGTCGTACGCCGTTTCATCAGCATCTGCTGGATCAGGGCGCCGTGATGGGCGAGATTGCGGGCTGGGAACGGGCCAATTGGTTTGCCGATGTCGGGCAAGCGCCAGAATATGAGTATTCGTGGAAACGGCAGAACTTCTTTGGCAATGTCGCCCGCGAAGTCGCGGCGATCCGCACCAATGTCGGGATGTATGATATGTCATCGTTCGGCAAGGTCAGGGTCGAGGGGCGCGATGCGACCGCCTTCCTGAACCACATTGGCGGGGGTGAATACGACGTGCCGACGGGCAAGATCGTCTATACACAGTTTCTGAACTCCCGCGCCGGGATCGAGGCGGATGTCACCGTCACCCGCCTGTCTCAGACCGCTTATCTGGTCGTCACCCCCGCCGCGACACGTCTGGCCGATCAGACATGGATGCAGCGCCAGGTGGGAGACTTCAACGTCGTCATCACGGATGTGACGGCAGGCGAGGCCGTGCTGGCCGTGATGGGACCGAACAGCCGAAAACTCTTGCAAGCCGTATCGCCCGCCGATTTCTCGAATGAGACCAATCCCTTTGGCACCGCCCAGGAGATCGAGATCGGCATGGGGCAGGCCCGCGTGCATCGTGTGACTTACGTGGGGGAACTGGGGTGGGAAGTTTACATATCCTCTGACATGGCCCCCCATGTATTCGAGACATTGCATGCCGCCGGTCAGGACATGGGGCTGAAACTATGTGGCATGCATATGATGGATGCGGCCCGTATGGAAAAAGGGTTCCGTCACTTTGGCCATGATATCACGGCAGAGGATCATGTGCTGGAAGCGGGACTGGGCTTTGCGGTGAAAACCGACAAACCAGCCTTCATTGGTCGCGACGCCGTGCTGCGCAAACGCGAAGCGGGGCTGGAGAAACGGTTGGTCCAGTTCAAGCTGACCGACCCCGAACCGCTGCTCTATCACAATGAACCGATTGTGCGGGATGGTGAAACCGTGGGGTATCTGTCCTCTGGGGGCTACGGGCACCATCTGGGAGCAGCCATTGGCATGGGCTATGTGCCCTGCAAGGGCGAAAGCGTGGCAGAGATGCTGGCCAGCGACTTTGAGATCGATGTCATGGGCAGCCGGATCAAGGCCGAGGCACAACTCAAACCCTTCTATGATCCCAAAAGCGAACGGGTGAAGGTCTGACGCAAGAAGCCGCAAAGTAAGGTGGGTTCGACCCACCCTACTTGATTTTCAATGCCTGCGATGAAAGGCGCCGCCCATAACAGGCTATTTCGTTGCCGTGGCCATCGGCCCCAGCGCATTCAGCCCTTTGAGGATATCAATCGCATAGGCCAGTTGATAATCGTCCTCGCGCAGTGCCGCTGCGGCTTCTGCGCGGGCCCGGTCTTCTTCGATCTGGCGGATTTCATCCTCGTTCAGGCTGTCATTCTCGAGCGAGCCGCGCAGGCCGGCCTCAGAGCGCTGACTGCGTTCTTCGGTCTCTTCCTCATCGGCGTTGATGCTCTGTCGCGGCTGTTCGACGATGATGTCGGGTGAAATTCCCAGCGACTGAATGGATCGGCCCGATGGCGTGTAATACCGCGCCGTTGTCAGGCGCATTGCCCCATCCTGATTGAGCGGGACAACCGTTTGCACCGACCCCTTACCAAATGAATTTGTGCCAACCACAATCGCGCGCCGGTGGTCCTGCAAGGCACCGGCGACGATTTCCGAGGCAGAGGCAGAGCCGCCATTGATCAAGACAACGATAGGTTTGCCCTCGGCCAGGTCGCCCGGTGTGGCGTTGAACCGATCCCCGTCAGCAGGCACACGCCCACGGGTCGAAACAATCTCGCCCGCGTCAAGGAAGGCGTCCGATACATAGACCGCCTGGCTCAGCAGTCCGCCCGGATTGTTGCGTAGGTCAATGACGAACCCATCGACGTTATCCATGCCGCCAGCTTCGGCCACCTGTTCCTGGATCCCCTCACGCAGGTTGGGGAAAGTCTGTTCGTTAAATGTCGTGACCCGCAGAACCACCGCGTTGCCTTCGGTGCGGCTGCGCACGGCGGTCAGTTTGATGGTGTCGCGGATGATCGAAACATCGAAGGGTTCGATCTCTCCTTCACGGACGATCGTGACGATGATTTCCGCGCCGACAGGGCCGCGCATCATGCGCACGGCCTCGTCCAGGGTCAAACCCAGCACGCTTTCGCCATCAACGGCGGTGATGAAATCCCCGGCCATGATGCCCGCAGCCTCGGCCGGGGTTCCATCCATGGGCGAGACAACCTTGACCCAGCCTTCTTCCTGAGTGACCTCAATGCCAAGCCCGCCAAATTCCCCTGATGTGGTGACCCGCATCCGCTGGGCCGCTTCGGGTGACAGATAGCTGGAGTGCGGATCAAGCGACGTCAGCATGCCGTTGATCGCCGCCTCGATCAGTTCCCGGTCATCGACCTCTTCGACATAGTTGGAACGAATCCTTTCAAAGATGTCGCCAAACAGGTCCAGTTGCTCATAGACGCTGGTGTTCGCTTCTGCCTCTTGCGCCAGCAGCGGCCCCGCCACCTGCGTTGTCGCGACCAGACCCAACACAGCACCGCCCGCCGCGGCCAAAATCAGCTTATTCATCTTCATTCCTTACCTCTTCGAGCGCAAACCAGGCGCCAGGCTCCACGGGACCTTGCCCTTCTCTGACTTCAAGATAAAGGGCCTGTAGGGCTTGCCCAGCGGCATTGCCGATATTTTCAGTCAAAATCCCGTCATCAGCCGGGGTGCCGGCGGCCAATAGGCCAATCGGCGCGCCTGCCGGCAAGACCTGTCCGGCCTCACCAAACACGTCCGCAAACCCCGCCATGACAAACAGTACATCCGCTGCCGGTTCCAGTATCACGACGGTACCATAGTTCAGCAGCGGCCCCTGGAACAGGATCGTCGCGGGTGCCGGCGCCGTCACAAGGGCGCGTGGCGCTGCCGCGATGCGAATACCCGCACGCCCGCTGCCGTCATCGGGCAACAGCGTCCCCGCCACCGGCAAAGGCAGGCCGCCCCGCGCAGTCAGGGTTTCGGCGCCCTCTGGCCGCGCCGCCGCGATCTGGACAGCAAATTCATCCAGTGTCTGCGCACTGGCCGCCAGCAACGCCGTTTGCACCGGATCATCCTCGAACCGGATAGGCAGGTCTGTCCGCTCTGCGACCGCCTGCCCCAGCGCTGTGCGGGCCATCTGAGCCCCTTGCAAGCCATCAGAAAGCGTCTGTGCTGCGGCATCCCGGGCGGCCTGGACCGCTTGTGTTTCATCCAAAAGCCCATTCAGCCGCGACACCTCGGCCTCAAGTCCCGGCGTCACATCCGCCACAAGCATACCTGCACGCACGGTGCTTAAAGGCCCGTCGGGGTGAGCGCGCAAAACCGGTTGCGGCGCACTGCTGATCGCGGACAGCACACCAAGCAGTTGTGCAAACTCGGCCCGGCGCAGGGCCATCTCCTCGGTCAGGATTGCCGCGCGCAGCGCGATGTCGCGCTGTTCCTGCCGCATGGCCGCCAGCCCCGCCTCATAGGCCCGCACGGTCTCGGTCAGGGCGGCAATCCGGTCACTTGCACCATCAGCGACCTCAAGCTGAGACCGGGCAGCCTGCAACTGCGCGGCGGCCTGTGCAGCACCCTGTGCTGCGGCACCGCTGGCAATGCAGATCAGCAAGGCGGCAAGGCGGATCATCGTGCAATCAGGCTCCGACCCGTCATTTCAGGGGGCAATTCCAGCCCCATCAGATCCAGCACTGTCGGGGCGAGATCAGCCAACCGGCCATCACGCAAGATCACGCCCTCTGGCCCACCCACCAAGGCGACCGGCACGGGGTTGAGCGTATGGGCCGTATGTGGCCCACCTGTTTCAGGATCGATCATCGTTTCGCAATTGCCGTGATCGGCGGTGACAATCATGGCACCTCCCGCCTCTTTCAGCGCGGCAATCACCTGCCCCAGCCCCCCATCAACCGCTTCGCAAGCCGTGATCGCCGCCGCCAGATCACCGGTATGTCCGACCATATCGGGGTTGGCATAGTTGGTGACGATCAGGTCATAGCCTTCTTCGATGGCCTTTACGAAATGATCGGTGACTTCGGGCGCGGACATTTCTGGCTGCAAATCATATGTCGCGACTTTGGGAGACGGTGCCATGTAGCGGTCCTCGCCCTGTTCCGGCACCTCGATCCCGCCATTGAGAAAGAACGTGACATGCGGGTATTTCTCGGTTTCGGCCAGTCGGAACTGGCGCAATCCATGCTTGGCAACCCAGGCGCCCAGCGTATTCTGAATGTCGCGTTTTGGAAAAACCGCGTCGAACCAGTCGTCGTGGCGGTCCGAATAGGTGACCATGCCCAGCAGGGCGGCCAAAACCGGCCTGCGGCGGTCGAACCCGTCAAAATCCGGGTCCGCGATCGCCGCAAGGATTTCGCGTGCGCGATCTGAGCGGAAGTTGAGGCAAAAGAACCCATCCCCCTCAGTCACACCCGCATAGTCGGCGATCACGGTTGCCGGGATGAATTCGTCCGTCTGCCCGCCCTCATAGGCGGCCTTGATTGCAGCGTGAGGCGTGTCAGCCTTCTGGCCCACCCCCCAGATCATGGCATTGTAGGCCGCCTCGACCCGGTCCCAGCGGTTGTCGCGGTCCATCGCAAAGTAGCGTCCGATAACGGTCACGATCCGGGCATTCTCCGGAAGGTTTCGTTCAAGCGCTGCCATGAATGGTTCAGCAGAGGATGGGGCAACATCGCGCCCGTCTGTAACGGCATGAACGGCCACTGGCACGCCTGCGTCGGTCAGTGCCCGGGCCGCGGCCGCGATGTGATCCAGATGTCCATGCACGCCGCCGTCTGAGACGACACCCATCAGATGCGCCGTGCCACCACTGTCTTTCATTTTCTCGATGAACCGGACCAGCGCTTCGGCTTCAAAAAATGTACCGTCCTCGATGGACAGTTCAATCTGCCCAAGATCCATCGCGACAACGCGGCCTGCGCCGATGTTGGTATGGCCGACCTCGGAATTGCCCATTTGCCCGCCGGGCAGCCCGGCATCGCGCCCATGGGTCAGAAGCTGCGCATGGGGGCCTTGCATGATAGCATCAAAATTGGGGGTTTTCGCTTGCGCAGGCGCATTGCCGCCAACCGCATCACGCAGGCCCCAGCCGTCGAGAATACACAAAACAACAGGTTTCGGGACAGGCATGACGATGCTCCTTTTCGTGTCGGTCATTGTGTAACGCAGCCAGCCCCGCAGGGGAACCGGGGCTCAGCTTCATCTTGGCCGAAAAACTCCCCCCGGAGGGTCCCTAGCTGCGATGATAAGGACCACCGGCCAGAATAGACGCCGCCCGGTACAGTTGTTCGGCCAGCATCACCCGTACCAGCATATGTGGCCAGACCATCTTGCCAAAACTCAAACTGGCATCGGCGCGGGCGCGCAAGGCCGGGTCAATGCCATCAGCGCCGCCGATGACAAAGCTGACATCCTGCCGCCCCTGGTCGCGCCAATTGGCGAGAAGGACTGCAAAGTCCGGCGAGCTCATCACCTTGCCGCGTTCGTCCATGGTACAGATCAGCGCGCCATTCGGCACAGCCCGGTCAAGCAAGGCAGCCTCAGCGGCCATGCCGCCGCCTCTCTTGTCCTCAACTTCGATCAATTGCGCAGGACCAAGGGCCAAGGCCCGCCCGGTCCGGTCAAACCGGGTCAGATAGTCGTCATAAAGCGCACGCTCGGGTCCCTTGCGCAAACGCCCGACGGCACAAATCTGGACCCGCATCAAACGGCTGTCGCCGCCTCGGGCTGCCACATCTTTTCAAGCTGATAAAATTCGCGCACCTCGGGTCGGAAGATATGCACAATGATATCACCTGTGTCGATCAGCACCCAATCGCCGGTATCCTTGCCTTCTGTCTTGGAAATGATCCCGAAATCCTGCTTGATCTTATCGGACAGCTTCTCAGCCATCGCCGTCACCTGACGGGTCGAACGGCCCGATGCGATGACCATATAGTCACCGATCTCGGATTTGCCGCGCAGATTGATCTGCACGATATCCTCGCCCTTATCATCATCAAGAGATTTCAGAACAGCCGCCAAAAGGCTTTCGCTGGTCGCTGTTTGCCGGGCAGTCATCGCTGCGGCTCCGGCTTTGGCTGGTGTCCCAGCCGCTGTAGAAAGAGACAGTTCATTGTCCTCCTTAAATCTCGTCGTCAGAACCCCGACGCCCGGGCATGCCTTGAAATTAGCAACGGTTTCGAAGTTTTTCAATGTTTCCCGACCGAAGCCGCGCATGTCTTTGAACCGGGGCCAAATTTGCAACGGTGCGTCGCGTCAGCTGTTACGTTCTGGGGTCGATGAATGCCTTGCCATCTGGCACAGCAAGCACCTGTGGAAGCTTCTCCATCGCCTCTGACAGCGGAACAATCCCCGCAACATCGGTTTTCCATTGGCCACTGACGAACCGCTCCTGAATCTCGGCGAATGCCTGCGGGATGCGGGCAGGGTCAACCTGCTTCATCCAGCGGGACAGCCAGAACCCCTCAATCTGCTTGTTCTGAAAGATCAGTTGCCCCAATTGCGTCAGTGCAGGCGCATCCATCGACAATTTGCCGTAAGTCACCCAACGGGCATGACTGGGCATGGCAAAGAACAGATCAGCGGTGAACTGGTCGCCCACCGCATCAAGCAGTATGCGTGGTTTATAGGTTTCAAAGAGCTTTCGGGTGACTTCCGGCGCGTTTGGCGCTGATGTCACGATCACCTCGGCCGCGCCGAGCGCTTTCAGCGCCTCGGCCTGTTCAGAACGTCGCACGACCGCAATTGGCTTGATCCCCTTGTCGCGACCCAGCGCGATCAGCAGCTTGCCCAGTTGCGACCCCGCGGCATTCAACACAAAACTGTCAGCCCCGCTGTCCTTGACGATGTCGAACATCGCCATGGCGGTCAGCGGATTGACCAATTGGCCTGCGGCATCAACCTCGGCCAGATCGGGCCGGCAAGGCACCAGCCCGGTGCTATCCGTCATGGCATATTCCGCCCATGCGCCTGACGCGGTGGCAAAAAAGCTTACCCTTTGGCCAAGCAGTGGCGTGTCGCCTGCCACGACCTCGCCCACACCCTCGAACCCGGCGGGACGGCCCTTGGCGCGGGGTTGGCCGTATTCGCCCTTGATAAAATGGATGTCAGAGGGGTTCACCGCCGCCAGATGCACCTTGATCAATGCCTGCCCTTTGCCCGGCTCAGGCACGGGACCTGACTGATGCGCCAGGAAAGGCGCCAGGTCGGCAATGTTCGGCCCGGTCTGCGTGGCGGCATACCCGTCGTGCAGTTGAACCAGAGCGCGCATTTCGGTGGGTAGGGTCATGATGATTTCCTATAGATCAAAGGTTGCAAAAACCGGCGCGTGATCGCTGGGCTTTTCCCAGCCGCGCACGTCGCGCAGGATCCGGCTGGCGTGGCCGGCGTGTCTGATATCGGGTGTCGCCCATATGTGATCCAGCCTGCGGCCCTTGTCCGCGGCATCCCAATCCTTCGCCCGGTAAGACCACCAGCTATAAAGACGCCCTTCGGGAATGTCCTGGCGGGTGACGTCGGACCAGCCCCCTGCCTCCATGACATCGGCAAGATGCGCCACCTCAATCGGCGTATGGCTGACCACTTTGAGCAATTTCTTGTGGTCCCACACGTCATCTTCACGCGGTGCAATGTTCAAATCACCCACAAGGATGGATTTCCCCGGCTTCTGCGCATGATAGGCGTCGCGCATATCTGTCAGATAATCGAGCTTCTGGCCGAATTTCTCGTTCACGTCACGGTCAGCCACGTCGCCCCCGGCGGGAACATAGTGGTTGTGAATGGTCACACCATTCTCAAGCTTGCCTGCGATATGGCGCGCATGACCCAACCGCGCGAAATCCTCGGCCCCTGCCTCGACCATTGGGATTTTGGAAAAGATGGCGACGCCGTTGTAGCCCTTCTGCCCGCGCGCAACCATGTAGGGATAACCAAGCGCCTGAAATTGCGCCAACGGGATCTTGTCCACCGGGCTTTTGCATTCTTGCAGGCAAAGTACATCGGGGGCCTCATCCCGCATCAGTTTGGCGACGATCTCTTCGCGCAGGCGAACCGAGTTGATGTTCCAGGTGGCGACGGTAAAGGACATGGGTGCAATTTTCCTTGCTGTGGGCCTTGGCACGATGCAGGCCGTCTATGTGCTGTTTGCAGCGCGAATGTTCAACCGCTAGCGCAGAAATTCCGAATATTGGACAAGCCCCCACGGAACCAGAGCAGCCTCCAGTTTGCCCCAAAGGGGCAGACCCTCTCTGGTGGTCAGTCCGGCCTTTTGCAACAGCTCTGTAACCGTGGTGCGCCCGTCCATCGCGGCGATAAGAGGGGCCGCCCTGGGCGAGAGCGCCATCGCAACCTCATCTGTGCCGACCCGCAGCTTTGGCACCCTGCCCTTTGCGACCGCCTGCGCCAGTGCCTTGCGCGGAGCGCCGCGCAAATGCGGCACGCGGTCGCCCATGTCCTTCAGGGAAGGCGATGTTTCGCCGTCGGGCCGTGCATACCCCACATGGGTCTTGATTGTCCCGCGCAGCTCTTCGGCTGCCTTCATCTGCAAGACCGGGTCCATCTCTGCGGGAATGTCAGTGAACTGCCCCAGATCATAGAGCCCCGGTTGCGCCAGCCCCGCCAATTGCCAGCCCGCGTCACCAAGTGCTGCAATCCAGGCATCGATGGTGAATGCGCGATCCTGAGAGTGAATGAGCAGATCGTAGAATCCGGCGTCCGACTGCTTGTGGTCCCCAAGACCAAGGTTTCGCTTTAGCGGATGAGCGGGGGGGATGTTTTCATAGGCCGCGCGCGCGTGCTTTAGCCGTGATTTCGGCGGCAAATGTCCGTACAATCGGTTGAACGCCGCCTGCAAGGGATAAACCCCCGAGCGGCCGTAAGGCGCATAGACCATGAAACCCAACCCGCCGCCCGGCGCAAGTGCGCCATGCAATGCCTTCAGCCCGGCCTGCGGGTCGGGCAGATGATGCAGGACGCCACAGCAGTCGATATAGTCAAATTCGCCCAATTCCGTCGCATCCAGCAGCGATCCTGTCACAAAGCGCACATGCGGCAAGTCACGCGCCCTGATCCGCGCTTCTGCGATGCGTCGCGATGCTGCGGACAGGTCGAGATAGGTGATCTCACAGGGTTTGCCCGCACTGTGCATATGCTGGGCCAGTTGGACCAGACCATCCCCGGTGCCGCCACCCGCGACCAGAACCCGCAGGGTTTGTGACCAGTCACGCTGGCCGCCCCACAGCCAATGATCCATTTCTGTTGGCAATGAGGGCGATCCTGTAATCAGGCGCTTTGCTTCATCTTTCGGATCACGCTCCGGGTAGGGAAACACCTCATATTGGTTGCGCAGGTCGCTCATGGCCTAAACCAACGCAGCACTTGGGCGGATGTGACCGGCTGGCAGTCCGCGGCGGCTGAGGATGGATGGCGTCCGGCGCGCGATTGTCGCCGGATGGTCTGGATCGAGAACACCGTATTTGACAAGGATTGCCGCAATCGCCGCCTCACTCGCGCGGGTCGCACCATCCGTGATTTTCAGCGCAATGCCGAGCCGCTTTTCAGGGACGATTGCAACGTAGACCCCTTCGGCGCCCGTTTTGATCGCGACTTTCTGATCCATGGCCCGCATCAATTCGGTGCAGGCGCGGGTCTCGCCTGCGACCAACTCCGGATATTGCATCATGGCCACCAACAGCTTTTGTGCTGCATCGGCGCGCCGGTCAGACCGGCTGCCCGCAGTTGCAAAGAATGACATGGCCCGCGCCAACCCATGCAGGGTGCAGGCGTGGTTCGGAGCAGAGCATCCGTCGATCCCGAACATCGGGCTTGTTTCTTGTGTGACCTCTTCAAAAGCCGCTTTGCAGGCCTGCTGCACCGGATGATCAATTATTTCGTAGTCGGGTCCGGCCTTGAGATGTCGTGTCAGCGTCAGAAACCCGGCGTGCTTCCCCGAGCAGTTGTTGTGTATCTGGCAGGGGCGCTCATGGGCGCGGATCAAACCGTTGCGGGCGGCCCGATCGTCGGGGGTCTGCGGTCCGCAGCGCAAGGCGTCGGCGGTCAACCCAAGGTCTTGCAGCCAGGCCTGCACGCGGTCGGTATGAATGGCCGCGCCGTCGTGGGATGCACAGGCCAGTGCCAATTGCTCCTGGGTCAAATGCGCGCCTGCTCCACTTTCCAGCAAGGGCAGCGCCTGGATCATCTTGGAAGATGACCGCGGATAGATCACCGCCGCAGGATCACCCCAGCTTTCGATGATCTGGCCGGTATCATCAGACACAACTGCGTGACCCTGATGAACGCATTCTAGAAGATCGCCGCGCCAGACTTCGACCAGATCAACGGGTTTTGCCATCTTATTGCCTTTTGGATCGTAAATTTCGGTCGCGCCGCGCAGGTCGCTGCGGAAAGAGGGCTTTCCCCTGCGGGCGGATTTTTGCTATGCTCTACGGTATCGAGTTGAACAACGCCTCGCCAGTCGAAAAGGTGCCGTCAGATGCACCAGGGACAGGATGAGGCATCCAGAGGCAAGGACAGCTTGGAGGCTGTAAGATGATTTTGAATTTTTCGCGTATGATGGGCGTGTCATTGGCGCTCTTGTTGGCCAATGCGGCAACCGCGCAGGAGCGAAGCGACAATCGCGTGTCGGCAAACACTGATTGGAGTGTTTTTGTCGAAAGCAATCCGACGGAATGCTGGGCTGTGTCCGCCCCCAAGGAAACGGTGAATACCCGTGATGGCAATACAGTTGACGTGCGCCGGGGCGACATCCGGCTGATCGTGTTCTATCGCCCGTCAGAAGGCGTGAACGGGCAGGTGATGTTCACCGGGGGATATCCTTTCGCCAGTGAATCTACGGTCGGCGTGCAAATCGGCAATACGACGTTCCAGATGTTCACCCAGGGCGAAACCGCTTGGCCTGCATCGCCCGACGAGGACGCGAAATTCGTGGTGGCCATGAAACGGGGTGCCAATGCGGTGCTCACTGCGCGGTCCGGTCGTGGGACCCAGACCCAGGACACGTTCAGCCTGCTGGGCTTCACAGCGGCAGTCGAAGAAGCAGCGCGGCGTTGCACAGGGTAAAGCACCCATTCCTGAACGACGAAGAGGCGGTTTCCTTGTGGAAGCCGCCTCTTTCTTTTATATGCCCGGTCTAACCACGCACCAAGAGACACACCATGGACGCCAAGGCCCCCATTACGCAGGACGTGCTGACCATTCCGCGCAAGCTGCCCGACGGACCGCAGAACCTGATTGGTCTGTCCCGCGATGAGATGCGCGCGGAGCTGATCTCGGCCGGCACGCCGGAAAAGCAGGCCCGGATGCGGGTCGGCCAGATCTGGCAGTGGATTTATCACTGGGGTGTGCGTGATTTTGCGCAGATGACCAATCTGGCCAAAGACTATCGCGCAATGCTGGCCGACACTTTTGTGATTGAGCGGCCCGAACTTGTGACCCGTCAGATTTCTGAAGATGGCACCCGCAAGTACCTTGTGCGGATTGCGGGCGGCCACGAGGTAGAGGTGGTCTATATCCCCGAGACGGATCGCGGCACGCTGTGCATTTCAAGCCAGGTGGGATGCACCCTGACCTGTTCGTTCTGTCACACGGGCACGCAGAAACTGGTGCGCAACCTGACTGCGGCCGAAATAGTGGGCCAGATCATGGTCGCCCGTGACGATCTGGACGAATGGCCGATGCCCGGCGCGCCCAGGGAAGAAAACCGTCTGCTGTCGAACATCGTATTGATGGGCATGGGCGAGCCGCTTTATAATTTTGAGAATGTGCGTGACGCGATGAAGATCGCAATGGACCCCGAAGGGATTTCGCTGTCACGGCGCCGGATCACGCTGTCAACCTCGGGTGTGGTGCCCGAGATTGCCCGCACCGCGCAGGAAATTGGCTGCCAATTGGCGGTGTCGTTCCATGCGACGACAGATGAGGTCCGTGACCGCCTCGTGCCGATCAACAAGCGCTGGCCAATAGCGACATTACTGGATGCGCTGCGGGTCTATCCCAAAGTATCGAACTCTGAACGCATCACCTTTGAATATGTGATGCTGGATGGGGTGAATGACAGTGATGAGGACGCGCACCGCCTGATCAGGCTGATTGATGGCATCCCCGCCAAGATCAACCTGATCCCGTTCAATGAATGGCCCGGTGCGCCCTACAGGCGCTCGTCCAACAACCGCATCCGCAAGTTTTCCGAGATCATCTACAAGGCGGGTTATGCGTCACCTATTCGCACGCCTCGGGGTGAAGACATCATGGCGGCCTGCGGCCAGTTGAAATCCGCCACCGAGCGTGCGCGGAAATCGAAGGCGCAGATTGCACAAGAGGCCGGGCTTTAACAGCGTGTTTACCATGCTGTTGCATGGTCGCCGGATGGATAAGACCGCAACAATACATATGTCGCCGGAAATGGTCGCCGCCTTGCGACAGCTTGCGGGGGATGAAGATACGTCTGTGGGTGAGCTGATCCGCGGTGCGATCCGGCAGGATTTGTATCGGCGCAGCCGCGCGAAGACGGCTCGCAGAGCGGATGAGCGGCTCGTCGCGCCCCTGCGGGCGCTTCTCGCTGATGATTTGGCCTATGCGGCAGGCTGGGATGACCTTCAGGCGCGGTTGGCGCGAAAAGGCTATCAGCTGCGCGAGGCCGGTGGCGGGCTTGCCTTGCATGACGCCGCAGGCGCGCGATTGTGCAAAGGGTCTGATCTTGGCTATAGTTACAGCCGCCTGATGCGCCGTTTCAACGCGCCCTTTCCCGGACACAGCCACCGATACCTTTTTCACAGGGCGGCAGCAGTCCCGCCTTAGCGCCCAGGTATCACGCCCCGCTTTTCGCCTTTGCCTTCCCAGTCATCCAGGGCTGCCAGCGCTTCTTCTGCTGTTTCCACAAACCGGAAGAGCTTCAGATCATCGGCCGAGATCGTCCCAGCATCTGCCAGTGCATCCCAATTGATGATCTTTTCCCAGAAACTTTGCCCGAACAGCAGGAACGGCACCTGTTCCATCCGGCCCGTCTGGATCAGCGTAAGCGCCTCGAACATCTCATCCAGAGTGCCAAAACCGCCGGGAAAAATACAAATCGCAGAGGCCCGCATAAGAAAATGCATCTTGCGAATACCAAAGTAGTGGAAATTGAAACATAACTCCGGCGTCACATAAGCATTCGGTGCCTGCTCATGCGGCAGCACGATGTTAAGGCCGATCGACCGCCCGCCGGCATCCTGCGCGCCACGATTACCCGCCTCCATCACGCCCGGGCCGCCACCGGTCACGATCACATCGTCCCGGCCGCCGGTTTTCATCGACTTTTCGGTCATCATCCGCGCAAAACGCCGCGCTTCCTCGTAATACCTTGAAAGATCAGAGAGCGTTTGCGTGCGTGCCGTCTCTTTTTTGGCAGCTTCGGGAATGCGCGCACCACCAAACAGAACAATCGTCGAATTTACATCGGCCTCGTTCATCAGCATCTCGGGTTTCAGCAACTCGAGCTGCAACCGCACCGGCCGCAGTTCTTCGCGGCACATGAACGCCTCATCCGCGAAGGCCAGCGCATAAGAGGGCGCGCGGGTTTGCGGCGTGTCGGGGATGAGACTTGCGGCTTCGCGGTCCTGCTGACTGTCGCGGAACGGGTGCTGGCGGTGATCTTTCATCGGTTCTGGGTGTCCTGCCTTGGTTGCATGCAAACTTGCCCGGCTGGGGGTGGTTTGCAAGGGCTGATCGGCCCCGTTGTACGTTGATTGATCCGCCCGCCCCCGCTAGAAGCCAATAAATGACGTTACGGAGAATCCCCCATGTCCAATGCCGCCCTTGAAACCGCCATCGAAGCTGCGTGGGATACCCGCGATACGATTTCACCCACGACAACCGGTGAAACCCGCGAGGCGATCGAAGATACGCTGAATGCGCTGGACAGCGGCAAGCTCCGCGTCGCGCAAAAGCAGGGTGACGGCAGTTGGCATGTGAACCAATGGGCCAAGAAGGCCGTTTTGCTGTCGTTCCGTCTCAACGACATGGAACCGATTTCCGGAGGCAATGGCGGTTCCACCTGGTGGGACAAGGTGCCATCGAAATTTGACGGCTGGGACACAAACCAATGGCGCAATGCGGGCTTCCGCGCGGTTCCCGGCTCAATCGTGCGGCGGTCTGCATATATCGCCAAGGATGTGGTGTTGATGCCGTCGTTCGTGAACATTGGCGCCTATGTCGATGAGGGATCAATGGTCGATGGCTGGGCCACCGTCGGGTCTTGCGCGCAGATCGGCAAGAACGTCCACCTGTCGGGTGGCGTGGGCATCGGCGGTGTGTTGGAGCCGATGCAGGCCGGCCCCACCATCATTGAGGACAACTGCTTTATCGGTGCGCGGTCCGAGGTCGTCGAGGGCTGCATCGTGCGCGAAGGTTCTGTCCTTGGGATGGGCGTATTCATCGGCCAGTCCACCAAGATCGTGGACCGCGAAACCGGCGACGTAATGTATGGTGAGGTGCCGCCCTATTCGGTCGTTGTAGCCGGGTCGATGCCAACCAAGAATAACATCAGCCTCTATTGCGCCGTGATCGTCAAGCGGGTGGACGAGCGGACCCGCTCCAAGACCGGTATCAATGAATTGCTGCGTGACTAGGCGCGACGATCCGAACTGGGCCATCAATTGCCGCCCTTGCCTGACGGCAAACCGCGGTTGATGATAAGGGGATTGATGCGATGAACTGGAAACGCCTGACATGATCATCAGCCGCATTCTGGCGCGCAAGCGCATAGCGGCGGGCCTGCGCCCGTCGTTCAAGGCGGCCTGGCTGCCCGTGGCGGCGGACGTCATCCTGATCTCGCTTCTGCTGGCGGTCCTGTTTTTGCCCGCCGTGTCGCTGACCATCGTGATGAACCTGTCACTGTTCTGGAGGATCCTTGCATTGATGCTGTTGATCTACGCGCCCTTGCAGATCGTGATCATTGTTTCGACAATCTGGGCGGTCCGGTCCCGCTGGGAAGAGAAAGAAACGAAATGACCAAAAAGGAAAGCCGCCAACAAGTCTACACCCTGCTTGTCGAGGTCGGGCGCAATACCGGCGACGGCCTGCCTAGTGAGGCCACTGGTGCTGCCCTGATGTGCTTTGCCAGTGGCGTGGATGAGGCCGAAGCGGTGCGCGAAACCGTTGCCATCCTCAAGCAGGCCGACCTCGCGCCGCTTGATGTATCCGGTTACGGCACGCTTGAGGAGCGGCTGGCCGAGGGGCACGATATTTCCGACGATGAGAGAGGCCTGATGGCCAGGGCGCTGGAAGAAAACAGCGTGATTGTCGCCCAGATGACCCCGTTCTTTGACAAGGTTGGCTAGGCCAGCGAAGTGAGCTTGATCCTGCAATCCGCCCTGCCTGCCGCCCAAGCCGGCGCCCCCCGCTTGCCGGGAACCCTGCCTTGCGAGGTGAACGACTGGTTGCGCGTGGATGAAGCCTACGCCGCACAGATGGCTTATCGAACGCAGTTGCTGGCAGATCGTCCTGACGCCGTTCTTTGCGAAGACACCAGCACGCTGCAATCCACGTGCGAGGTACTGCAAGAAGCATTGCTGGTTTTGCCAGGGTTGGGGTTCACCATTGCCAAGGATCAGGCGACCTGCCCTGACGGTCGCAAAGTCCTGATCGACTATGACGCCCCGCTGCGCACCCTTGGTCATTTGGTGCAAGAGGATATCTGCATCCTTGAAAGACAAGCCGACGAGCACGTCCTGACCAGCGCCGTCCTTTGCTTTCCGGCCAACTGGCGTCTGGCGGAAAAGATCAACCGCCCTCTCATCGGTATCCATGAGCCTGTCAAGGAATACGACCCCAACGTCGCCCGCCGTGTTCAGAGGCTGTTTGACGGCGTGCAGGTGGGCCGTCCGCTTTGGCGGTTCAACAAGCTGTCTTACGCCGATCCTGATCTGCATCAGCCCCATAAACAACAAGTCGGGGAGGATACGCCATTTATCCGATCTGAGCGACAGTGCATCCTGCGGATGCCGCGCACTCAGATTGTGGTGTTCACGATTCATACCTATGTGGTGCGCGCCTGAGCAGGGCAATCAAATTGCATCCTCGCCCGCTTCCCGCTAGCCATGGGGCAAAGGAGCCTGCCGCGATGTCCACTGATCCCGTTGCCCTGACCGCTGATCTGGTCCGTTGCCCCTCTGTCACGCCTGATGAGGGCGGTGCGCTGGTGCTGCTGGAAGAGGTGCTGACCAGGGCCGGGTTCGCCTGCACGCGGGTTGATCGCGGCGGGATCAGCAACCTTTATGCCCGCTGGGGGCGACAGGGGGCGAACCGGACCTTTGGCTTCAACGGCCATACCGATGTGGTGCCCTTAGGGGATGAAGCGGCCTGGACGATGCCGCCCTTTGGGGCCGAGATCAAGGATGGCTATCTTTATGGGCGCGGATCCACGGATATGAAATCCGGCGTGGCTGCCTTTGCCGCCGCAGCAATTGATTTTGTGACCCAAACGCCTCCCGATGGGGCCGTTGTTCTGGCGATCACCGGGGATGAGGAAGGCGACGCGCTGGATGGCACAACCGCCCTGCTCGACTGGATGGCCGCGAATAACGAGGCGATGAGCGTCTGTCTGGTGGGCGAGCCGACCTGCCCCGATGTCATGGGCGAGGCGATGAAGATCGGGCGACGCGGGTCGGTGACCGCGTTTTTCACGGTGACCGGTCAACAGGGCCATGCCGCCTATCCGCACCGCGCCAATAACCCGATGCCCGCAATCGCACGGCTGATGGATGTGCTGTCCGGTCGCGTTCTGGATGAGGGGACGGCACATTTTGATCCGTCATCCTTGCAAGTGCTGACAATAGATACCGGCAATCCGGCCACAAATGTCATCCCCGCACAGACTAAAGCGACGGTGAACATTCGTTTCAACGACACGCACACCAGCGCCGACCTGGCCACCTGGATGCAAGAGGAAGCCGACAGGGTTGCCACTGAATTTGGTGTCAAAATCGCGATGCGCGTGAAAGTGACGGGCGAAAGCTTTGTAACGCCGCCCGGCCCGTTATCAGATCTGATCGGGCGCGCGGTCGAGGCCGAAACCGGGCGCAGGCCGGAACTTTCCACCTCGGGCGGGACTTCTGACGCGCGGTTTGTCAAAGGCCACTGCCCGGTGGTGGAATTCGGGCTGGTCGGCAAGACCATGCATCAGGTGGATGAGCGCGTGGCCGTAGAGCAGATTGGGCAGTTGAAGGCGATCTACAAACGGATTTTGACGGATTACTTTGCGTAGCGCAGACTTTGCCAAAGGCCTGCAGAAACCTCTTGCAAGAGATTTGACCAATTTGTCTCAAGGAATTGGCGCATCACGCATCGCCATGCTAGGGCTGCGCCATGACACGTATCCCCTCCAAGCCCGAGATTCTTGACTGGATTTCTGACAACCCCACCAAAGCCTCCAAGCGCGATATCGCCAAAGCCTTCGGCATCAAGGGTGCCGCCCGGATTGATCTCAAGCGCCTGCTCAAGGAGCTGGAGGACGACGGCAGGCTGACCAAGCGCCGCAGCTCCTATCGCGACGCCGAGGACCTGCCGCCGGTCGCTGTTCTGGAAGTTGTCGGCGCGGACGCCGATGGTGATCTTTTTGCCCGCCCGATGGAATGGAAAGGCGAAGGGGCCGAGCCACGCATTCTGATGATGCTGCGGTCCAGCGACCCCGCCCTTGGCCCCGGCGACCGCATCCTTGGCCGCCTGACCGTCAATCAGACCGAGGACCACAGCCACACCGCCCGTATGATCCGCCGGATCGGGACCAATCCGTTGCGTATTCTGGGGGTATTTCGGGCCGGGTCCGAAGGCGGGCGCGTGCTGCCCATCGACAAGGGTGCCGACAAGCAGTGGACCGTGGCTGCGGGTGCCACCGGGGGCGCTAAGGATGGCGAATTGGTCGAGGCGGAACAGGCCGGGCCAAAGGGCCGGATGGGGCTGCCCAAGGCGCGCATCGTGGCCCGCCTGGGCGATCCGACCGAACCGCGCGCGGTTTCCCTGATTGCGATCCATCAGCACGGTATCCCTGACCACTTTCCCGATGCGGTCGTCGCTGAAGCCGACAGCGCCAAGCCAGCCGGTCTGAAAGGGCGCAAGGATCTGCGCCATCTGCCTCTTGTCACCATCGACCCATGGGACGCCCGCGACCGCGATGATGCCTGTCTGGTCGAGGCCGACACCGACCCCAAGAATGCTGGCGGCTTCATCATCTGGGTCGCGATTGCGGATGTGGCTCACTACGTCACGCCCGGCTCTGAACTGGACCGCGAGGCGCGCAAGCGCGGCAATTCCACCTATTTCCCGGACCGGGTGGTGCCGATGCTGCCGGATCGGTTGTCAGGCGACCTGTGTTCACTTCACGAAGGGGTCGAACGTGCCTGTCTAGCCGTCGCCATGCGGATTGATGCGGCGGGCAACAAGATCGATCACGCCTTTCATCGCGGGGTGATGAAATCGGTCGCTTCGCTGAACTATCAAGAGGTGCAGACCGCCGTTGATGGCCAGCCCAACGACAAGACTGCCCCGTTGGTGGATGACATCATCACGCCGCTTTATCAGGCCTTTGCCGCGCTGATGAAGGCCCGCGCCCAGCGCCAGCCGTTGGAACTGGACCTGCCAGAGCGGCAGATCGTGCTGGATGACAATGGCAAGGTGACGTCAGTGCAGTACAAGGACCGGCTGGATGCCCATCGGCTGATCGAGGAATTCATGGTTCTGGCGAATGTTGCAGCCGCCGAAACGCTGATTGCCAAAAAGTCGCCGCTGCTGTTTCGGGTGCATGAAGAGCCGAGCCCCGAAAAGCTGGAGGCCTTGCGCGAGGTTGCGACAGCCTCTGGTCTGGTCCTGGCCAAAGGACAGGTCCTCAGGACATCGCATCTCAACAGGTTGCTGGCAGGGGCGGAAGGCACCGAGAACGACGAACTGATCAATATGGCCACTCTGCGCTCAATGACGCAGGCCTATTATTTCCCGGAAAACTTTGGCCATTTCGGCCTGGCCCTGCGGGCCTACGCGCATTTCACATCGCCGATCCGGCGTTATGCCGACCTGATCGTGCATCGCGCATTGATCGCAGCCCACGGCTGGGGCGATGACGGGCTGAGCGCCTGGGATACCGAACACCTGACCGAGACCGCCAAACTGATCAGCGATACCGAGCGCCGCTCGATGATGGCCGAACGCGATACGACCGATCGCTACCTCGCCGCTTTTCTGTCTGACCGCATCGGCGCTGAACTGACCGGGCGGATCAGCGGGATCGCCAAATTCGGGGTCTTTGTAAAGCTGGACGAAACGGGCGCAGATGCCATGATCCCGATCCGCACGCTGGGGCGCGAGTATTTCCACTATGACCCCGAGAGCCAAACCCTGATGGGCGCTGATACGGGCATGGTCATTGGGCTGGGGCAGCGGGTCACGGTTAAACTGGCCGAGGCGGCGCCGGTGACAGGTGGGTTGATCGTTGAACTGCTGACCCTTGAAGATCGTACGATGCCGAGCGGCCCTTCCAAAGGGCGGGGAAAACCGCCACGGCGCAAGGTGGGGTCGGCCCGCAAGAAGGCGGCAAAGACAGCGCGCAAGGTCAAGCGCAAACGCAAGTAAACGCGGCTGCCTAGCGGATGGGCAAATGGTAAGTCAGCCCATGTCGGATCAACAATCCAATCCGATCTGGCGCGATATCGTCAACGCTTTCAAAAATGACAGCGCGATTGCCATCAATCTTGTCCATATCCGGAAATGTGGCTGCGTATGTCCTGATGATTTGCGTGCCGCAATGGGCAAGAATCGCGGCCTCTCCGGCTTTGGTCGCACCAATTCGCAAAGTTGAGCCTGATTTCGTTTCCGGTGTGATGTAAGATGGCTGGCCCCATCGCAGGGTTTCCGCGATCTGACCCGCCTCTGGCGTCTGTCCTGCGACCTCAAAGATCAGGTCACGCAAAGCCAGTGCCGCCTCGATGGCGGTTTCGGGGAATGTGTCAAATGCGTCTGCAACGGACGGGCTGGCAAAGGGCGGGACGGGCTTTTTGCTCATGCTCAAGGCCTATCATAGGCAAAGAAATGATCAAAGCCGCGCCCATATCGGCGTGAATTGGACTTCTCGCAAATCTGTGACTGTTGGCTTGCGTGGATTACAGTAAGCTGAGGTCAAAACTGGAGGCACCATGCATCGCAGGCACTTTGTTCTATCCAGCCTTTTCGCGCTGTCACTGCCGCAAATGGCGCCGGCGCATGTCGCTGGTTTTCAAAACTGGATCGGGGGGTTTCGCGGGCGTGCGCGGCGCGCCGGGATCTCGGATGGCACCCTTGATGCAGCCTTTTCCGACGTCCGCTACCTGCCGGACAGCATTGCACGCGACAACAACCAGGCCGAATTTGTGCGCCCCTTGGCCGACTATATCGCCACTGCGGTATCCGAGACACGGGTGCGCAATGGCCGGGACCTGCGCCGCCGATATGCCAACCTGTTGGCGCAGATTGAAGCGCGTTTTGATGTCGAACCGCATGTTGTCACCGCCGTCTGGGGGATGGAAAGCAATTATGGTCAAACCCGCGGCAATACGCCGCTGATCTCGACCCTGGCGACGCTTTCTTATGATGGGCGGCGTGGGCCGTTTTTTGAAAGCCAACTGATTGCAGCCCTGAAAATTTTGCAAAACGGCGATGTGGAACCCCATGACATGACAGGCTCCTGGGCCGGTGCGATGGGGCATACACAGTTTATCCCGACATCCTATGAGGCCTATGCGGTGGATTTCACCGGCGACGGCCGACGCGACATCTGGTCTGATGACCCCAGCGATGCGCTTGCCTCGACGGCTGCGTATTTTCGTGAGTTTGGCTGGCGCAAGGGTCAACCCTGGGGGGTTGAGGTGCTTTTACCGCAGGGGTTTGACTTTGGGCAGACCGGGCGAACGATCAACCGCCGCCCCCGCGATTGGGCCCGCCGTGGTGTGGTGGGTGTCGATCGGCAGCCGGTGCCGGACTACGGCAATGCCACCCTGAGCACACCAACCGGCGCAGGCGGCACCGCCTTTCTGTTGTTTGACAACTATGATGTGATTTCACGCTACAACAACGCCGAAGCCTATATCATCGGAGTGGGTCATTTGTCGGATCGAATCCGCGGGGCAGGTCCGTTGCAGGTCTCATTTCCTGCCGATGAACGGCGTTTGCGCCGTGCAGAGCGGCGCGAGTTGCAGCAGCGGCTGACAAATGCCGGGTTTTCGACCAAGGGCGTGGACGGGCGGATCGGACCAAACTCGCGTGCGGCGATCCGGGCTTATCAGCGCAGTGTGGGACTGCCCGCTGATGGCCATCCGTCTCTGGCGCTCTTGCAAAGGCTCCGGTAAGCGGGGCCGCCTCAGACACAACAGCCATGCGAACTGGCTGCGCGCGTCTCAGAGCTTGGGGCCGAATTCCGCCAGGACCTGTTCATAGACCGCGCGTTTGAACGGCACGATACTGTCCACCAGCCTATCAGCAGGCAGCCATTGCCATGCGGTGAATTCCGGTGTCGCGGTCGCAAGGTCAACCTGACTGTCCAGCCCGTGATAGCGCATCAGGTACCATTTCTGCTCTTGCCCGCGATAGCGTCCCTTCCAGATATTCGGAACCAGTTCATGCGGCAGGTCATAGCGGATCAGGCCCGCGCTTTCCGCTTCGATCGTGACCATTCGGGGCGAGACGCTCGTTTCTTCCTCTAACTCGCGCAGGGCGGCGTCGCGGCTGCTTTCGCCCTTGTCCACGCCTCCCTGAGGCATTTGCCAGGCGTCCGTATCGCGGTCCTTGCGCTGGGCGACAAAGACATGTCCGCGCGGATTGGCCAGCATGATGCCGACACAGGGGCGATAGGGGAGTTCAGCGATTTCTTCAGGGGTCATAAACGGGCCTTGGTGTGTCATCTTGCGTCCCTTGTGATGCGGTCCAAGACAAAGCGCAATGCCGGCGGTTATGCGATAACAAGCCGCGCACCAGGGCGGATACGCCTGGCGATCCAGCGCAGGTGATCGGGGCGGAAAGCCACACATCCGGCAGTTGGGCGACCCGGGCCGCGCCAGGCGTGAATGAAAATGGCAGAGCCACGCCCCTTCACCGGACGGGGCCAGTTCCAGTCGGTCAGCATGATCAGGTCATACATGGGATCGGCGCGGCGAAGCCGCTCGTGACTGTAGGGATGCGGCGCGCGCACCATAAGGTTGTAGTCAGGGTCGCGCAGATCGTCCGACCACAGGTCAAAAGGCCCGATAGGCACGGCCCAATCCACAGGCCGCGCCATCCGGTCAGGGCGATAAAGCATCCCGACAATCCGGTGAACCCCGCGCGGCGTCGCCCCGTCGCCTTCTGACTTGCAGTTCGTCCGGCCATCCCGCCCGATGGCACAGGCAAACCGGCGGTTCATAAAACGGACCTGCCTCGAGGTCAGGATCAGATCGGTACATGTCATGTGCCGGACCCTATCGTCAGCGCCGCGGCATGGATAGGGGATAGCAAGGGGCTTTGCGCACCGAAAGATTGTGCCCTCCTGCGCTTTGCCGAACAGGTGAATGACCTTACGTCATCAGTGCCAGGATTGACCAAGATCAAGGTTTGTCCGTCCGAAAGATTCTAGTGTTGGGATGGTTTTGACAACACAGGTGACTGAAATGACTCGCTTTGCATTCCTGGCCGCATTTGCGGCTTCTCCGGCATTCGCCGATCCGCGCGACTACGGTTATATGATGGATGGCGGCTATGGCTTCGGGATGATGTTCGGGCCAGTGCTTTGGCTTATTGTTCTGGGGCTGGTCGTGGCTGGTGTCATGTGGCTCGTGCGTCGCTTCGATCAGGATGCCAATCAGACCGGAAAAACCAACGCGGCTGCCGAACTCGACCTGCGCTTTGCGCGGGGAGAGATCGACGCCGATGAATACGCATCCCGCAAGAAACTGCTGAATTCCTAAGGTGGCAGTTGCCGATGCTCATGGGTGGCAATGAAGGGGCTGGCCAATGGCCAGTCTCTTACAACAGATGCCCTGATTTCGCCGCCTTGGTCGCGAGATAGTGATGATTGTGCCGGTTTTCGCCGACCTTCAACGGGACACGTTCCGTAACGGCAAGACCGCAACTATCCATCCGCGCAACCTTGGCGGGGTTGTTGGTCAGAAGCCGGACGGATGAAAACCCCATCCGCCTGAGAATTTCTGCACCAATCCGAAAGTCGCGCTCGTCATCCTCGAACCCGAGCCGGTGGTTCGCCTCAACCGTGTCAAACCCCTGATCCTGAAGCGAATAGGCCCGCATCTTGTTGGCAAGCCCGATCCCCCGCCCCTCCTGATTGAGATAAAGCAGAACCCCAGCGCCTTCAGCCCCCATCTGCGCCAGAGCGCCCCGCAATTGCGGCCCACAATCGCATTTCAAAGAGCCCAGCAAATCGCCGGTAAAGCACGCCGAATGCAGGCGCGACAGCACAGGCTGGCCGCGATCAGGCTGCCCGATCTCCACGGCGTAATGCTCTTCCGCGCCGTCATCGGGGCGGAAAATATGCAGGCGCCCTGCCTCTGACACATCCAAAGGCAGCCGGGCCGAGATAATCGGGTTCAACGGGCTGAGGCCGGTGTCCAGGGCCGCATCCGCCGGAACCAGCGTCAGGTTGTTCTGTGTTGCAAAACCCTCGGCATCTTCCAAAGGCAAGACCACCACCGCGGGCAGCAGGCGCGCGGCCTTGACCATCGCGATCGCCGCGCGATGCAGATCGGCTGATCCTTCACGCGCGGATTGCAAAGGCCCCTTCATCGGCGCACGCAGATCATCCGCAGGGTCGGCTATCGCCCGGACCCAATTCAATGTCGCATCGGGGGGCAGTACGATCCGCGCGACATCGCCATCATAGGCCCGCGCCTTCAGCGTCTCGGCCCGCCAGGCAGTGACTGCCAGAACAGCCTGCCCCCCCAGAGTGCGCAAATCCGCCAAACGGGCGGCATCCAGCGTTTCCGCGGCCAGCACCAGGGCACCGCCGTCCAGCACGACAGGCACGCCCATGCGCAGATCCGCGCGGGCCCGCGCCAGTCGTTCTGTAATGTCGGGGGCAAATCCCATGTGTCAGCGCCTCTGATTTGTTTCAACAGATAGTGGTTTGCGGGACAAATTGAAACATTTGCGCGACAAATCACACGTCCGTGTGAAACGGTGAAGCGATTGGTTGTCTAAGACGTGAACAGGACACAAATCTAGTTACACAGCCAAGGAGGATGTCATGGGACAGCTCAAGAAGATTTTACTGGTCGATGACGACGATGACCTGCGTGAAGCGTTGGGCGAGCAGTTGATCCTGACCGAAGACTTTGACGTCTTTGAGGCAGACGACGGTGCCAGCGCCGTGGTGAAAGCCAAGGAAGGGCTTTATGACCTGATGATCCTCGACGTGGGCCTGCCCGACACCGACGGGCGCGAACTGTGCCGCCTGATGCGCAAGCAGGGCGTGAAATGCCCGATCGTGATGCTGACAGCCCAGGACAGCGACGCCGACACCATTCTGGGGCTGGACGCAGGGGCCAATGACTATGTGTCTAAGCCATTCAAATTCCCTGTTCTTTTGGCCCGCATCCGCAGCCAGCTGCGCACCCATGAACAATCCGAGGATGCGATTTTCCAACTTGGGCCCTATACATTCAAGCCCGCCCAAAAGCTGCTTGTGACCGAAGATGACAAGAAAGTGCGCCTGACCGAAAAAGAGACGAATATCCTCAAATTCCTGTACCGCGCGACCGAAGGTGTGGTGGCCCGTGACGTGCTTTTGCACGAGGTTTGGGGCTATAATGCCGGTGTGACCACGCACACATTGGAGACACACATTTACCGTCTTCGCCAAAAAATAGAACCAGATCCGTCAAATGCCCGCCTTCTTGTCACCGAATCAGGTGGCTATAGATTAGTGGCCTAGTACCCCACCCGGTGATTCCGAGCCTTCCCTCTTGGATCACCGGGTCCCCAGGTACCCGCCGGAGATCGGGTGTTTATCTCCACCTCCCTGTTGGACTTGCCCGGGCATCGCGCCCGGGCATTTTTTTGTCTCTAGCATTTTGCCCGGCAGGGCCTATTTGTTGCATTGAGAGATGAAAGGGAGACGTGAGATGAAAGAAGCCAAAGACTTCATGGCCGAGGCCAACGCTGTCGTGCCGCGCCTGAGCGCGGAAGAGGCGATTGCAAAACATCATGCCGGTGGCGGTGTCTTTGTCGATGTCCGCGATAGCGGGATCATTGCCAAGAGCGGGACAATCAAAGGGGCCCATCGTATCACGCGCGGCATGATGGAATTCGCAGCAGACCCTGCGACACCACACCACAATGACGCCTTGCAGAAAGACGCGGATATCTATCTGGTCTGCGGTGCGGGTGGTCAGGCGGCGCTGACCGGCAAGACCCTCAAGGACATGGGGTTTGAGAACGTCACGAACATCGGTGGTTTCAGCGACTGGAAAGAAGCCGGCGGACCGACCGAAGATTAGGGCATATCTACGGTGGACCACCTGTCAACGCCTTGGCGGGTTGTTAGCAAGGGTATTGAGGGTAGAAACTCAAACATTGGAACGCTCAATGCCCATATGGACCTGTCGCGCTTTTGTGCCGCTCCACGTGCTCGTTTAGGCCACTTTCCGTTCGAAAGCGACCGGGCTTTTCCAGCCCAGTGCTGAGTGGCGGCGGCGTGGATTGTAGAAGCCATTAATGTATTCGAAGATCGCGATCTCGGCTTGCCGCCTTGTTTCCCACGACTGTCGCCAGATCAGCTCGGCCTTGATAGTTTTGAAGAAGGTCTCGACCGCCGCATTGTCATAGCAATTTCCTTTGCCGGACATCGATACCTTGAACCCATGCTGGCGCAGGATCTTCTGATAATCGTGCGAACAATATTGCGATCCACGATCCGTGTGATGGATGCAGCCATTGGGCGGTTGCCGGAATGCGATGGCCATATCCAACGCCCGGATCGCCAGGTCACGCTTCATCCGGTTGCTCACGGCCCAGCCGATCACACGCCGTGAATGCAGGTCGAGGATCACAGCCAGATACAGCCAACCCTCTCGGGTCCAAACATAACTGATGTCACCGGCCCATTTTTGGTTAGGCGCATCCGCGGTGAAGTCGCGATCCAGCAGGTTGGCTGCAATGTTGAACTTGTGATTACTGTCTGTCGTGACCTTGTGTTTGCGGGTCCGCACGACCGATATGCCATTCTGACGCATCAAACGACTAACGCGGCGGTGCCCCGCGTTCAGACCGATCTCCTTCAGCTCTTCAGTCATGCGTGGCCTGCCATAGCTACCCAAGCTGAGGCGAGATTGTTCTTTGATATGCGCCAGCGTCACCAGATCAGACCGTTGTCTGCGACTGGCAGGACGACTGCAGAACGCACGCAGACCGCGTGCACTGACACCAACGACATCACACAAACGGATGGCTGGGAAGCTCGCGCTGTGTTCTTCAACAATCCCAAATCTCATTGCTTTAGGCCCGCGAAGAACTGGGTGGCCTTTTTTAAGATCTCCCTCTCCCCCTTGAGAAGCCGGACTTCCCGCCGAAGCCGGTCATTCTCTGGCGAGGTCTAAATCGTCTTTCGAAACTACATCCGTATCGCGATGTGCCGTAATCCACTTGTTCAGCGTCGACAGCCCAACACCCAGATCATCGGCTACCTGCCTGCGCGTCAGCCCACTGGTCAGTGCGATCCGCACCGCATCTTGCCGGAATTCATCCGTTCTTCCATGTCCCATAGTCCGTCTCCTTTGTTGCAGTAAATGCTATCAAAGGAGCGGCATCAAACCGCGACAGGTCCACATCAAGCCAAGTTCGACTACAGCAAATAAAAACCGGACTATTTGTGAAGTCACAATAGCACCTGTCACATCTTTTAGGTGCTTCGAAGTCAGCACATCCAGACTCCGGTGACGATGAAAAAGAGACTCATAGTCTGTAGATCAATAGGCTACATATCCGCGCTATGCCCGCATGGATATCAAAGCGGTCGTGGGCAGAAACGTGAAGCAGCAACGGGAGGCCAAAGGTCTCTCGCAGGAGCAGCTTGCGTTTGATGCTGACCTGCACCGCACCTATGTCAGCGGCGTTGAGCGCGGCATACGAAACCCAACAGTCCTCATCGTCGCTAAACTTGCAAACGCGCTGGGCGTGGAGCCGTCGAAACTAATGGAATTAGATGATTAGCTTGTTGAGGGTGGTGCCGCACAAGGGATTCGAACCCCTGACCTCCGCATTACGAATGCGATGCTCTACCAGCTGAGCTAGTGCGGCGTCTTTCTCTGTCTCGGCCCTACTATGGCCCTATTAGCCATTGCAGGTCGCCTGTAAGCGACTGGTTCAAAAAGCCATTCACGAGCGGACCCGCTAATTACGAATGACGTGCTCTACCATCTGAGCTACAGCGGCCAACCAGGCGTTTTGATAGCACTGGGGCGGGTGACGGAAAAGGCCTATTTTGCCGCTTCAGCCTCGACCACTTCCGCATCTTCGACCACGCCGGTCGCGGGCAGCGCGGGGTCAGAGGCCTGCCCGACGATCAGCGGCAGCATTTCGGTTCCGACGGGCATGGCAACTTCGCTGGCAGGGGGCGTTTTCCAGGCCAAGGTGTCAAAAGACCCGCAGTTTTGGCAGGTGGCCGCCCAGGTGGCATGGATGTGCTGGCAGTTGTCGCAAATCCATTGCGGGCCGCGGGGGGCCGTCAACGCTTTGGTCAGCCAGCCCCGCACCACGGAATCATCCGCACCTTCACCGCGTTCGATTGCGGCCATGAGCGTCAGACTGCGGGCTGTCGGCTCTGCGTCAACCAAGTCACCCAGCGCACGTTTGGCCGCTGGGAAATCCTCGGCGGTGATGTGCAGCTCTGCCATCAGCATCTTGGCCTCCGGATGATCCGCGGTCGTCTTGGTCAGCGTGGCAAATCGCTTGAGGCGTGCGGCCGCGGATTCATCAGGCACGATTTCGGCAAATGCAGCCGCGATATCGGGATGCGGCTGCGCATTCCATGCTTTCGTCAGAACGCGCGCTGCATAGCGTGCGTTGCCGTCGCCGATGTACCCTCGCGCTGCCAAGATCGCCGCCGGGATCAGGTCAGGCGACAGACGGTTCGCTTCGATTGCCGCCTCGCGGGCTTCGATCGTCTTGCCGTCTGCCAGGATGTCGCGTGCCTGCGATAGCGCCAGCACGGCATCGCGGCGCTTGTGCACGTCACGCGGCAAATTGCCGGATTTGAGCTTGGCGCCCAGCGTCTTGCGCGCGCCATCCCAGTCAGATTTTTCGGCCTGTAGGCGCAGCAGAACATCTTGCGTTTCTTCATGCTTGGGCTTCAGGGCAAAGGCCTTTTGCGCCAGAGCCATTGCCGTGTCGGTATCGCCTTCGGCCAGTTTCTGCTTCATGATCCCGCGCACGCCAACAAAGCGGGTCTTGTCATCGGTCAGCAGCTTTTTGTAGGTCGCTTCCGCGGTCTTTCGGTCCCCTGTCATCTCAGCGGCTTGCGCTGTCAAAAGGTTCGTCAACTGCGGCTGTTGCAGATATCTGTCCGCGCGGGCCGCCTTGGTCATCGCCAGATGTCCCTCGCCAGAGGCAAGCGCCATCATTCCCTCGCTCAGCGCCTCATAGCCTTTGCGTTCGCGATTGCGGTCAAAATAGCGCGAAATCGCCGTTTCATCCCCGTTGAGAAACCTGAACGTGGCCGCAAAAAGCGCCAGCAGTTTCAACCCCAGCCAGACACCGACAACCAAGGCCGCAAGCGCAAAGGTCATCTCCAGCGGGCTGAGCGTGAATTCTTGTCCGGCGACATCAACTGTCGCGCCGCCATCGACTTCCATCAGCTGCGTCCCACCGTAGGTCAGCGCTGTCACGGCAAGAACAAATGCGACAATTTTCATGAGGGACCAAAGCATCAGGTTCGCCTTTAGTTATCTGAAAGGGATGTAGAAAGAATATCGACCGCGGCTATCGCATCGGCGCGGGCTTCTGCCCTTGCCAGCCAATCGGTCATTTCGGCACGGGCGACCTCGGGCAGAGCGCTGATTTCGGCCAGCGCGTCTGACAAGCGGCCGGTGCGCAAGGCCGCTTCGGCGCGCGACAGCACGGCATCAGTGTTGTCCCCTTCTTGCGGAGTAGTCGAGCGGACATCGAATTGACTGCGCAGGAAGGCACCAAATCCTGTGGTTTGCTCGCCCGAGACACCTTCGGTGCGGGCGGTGGCCAGGGCCGCACGGGCCACTTCGGGAAATTCGTCTCGCAGGCTGGCAAGGGTTGGAACGCCATCCTGAACGCCGATCAGGGCGCTCGGGGCGCTTTCGTTCGTGGCCGCTTCCAGATCGCCCAGGGCTGCACCAATGGGTGCGCCGCTTTCAAGCGCCGTTTGCACGCGGGCCAGTGCAGCGCGGGCGGCGGCATTGCGCGCAGCCGCAGCGGCGTTTTCCTCGATCGCGGCGGCCTGCGCACGCGCCTCGGTCAATTCTGTCTGTGCGGCCGCTGTCATTTCAGCAATCTCTGCCCTCAGGGCATCCATCTCAGCTGCGACACCCTCACTTGCGGCTGAGGACACACTGCTGCTGGCCGGCCGGTTTTCCAGATCGGTCACACGCGCCGCCAGATCAGTGAGCCGGGTCACCAGATCAGCCTGCGCTGCCTCGACGCCACGCAGATCCACCTGCGGTACGGCGGCCAAGCGCTGTTCGAGCACATTGATCTGCGCGGATTGCGCAGCGATTTGGTTGGCAAGAGACGTGTCTGGCGGAGGGGTCGTCAGAGACGCAACGGCAAACCCGATCACACCTGCCGCAACACCACCCAGCAAAAGCAGAAAGAACCCGCCACCTCGGGTTGTTTCGGTCGTTGGTGGCGCTGCCTTGGGTGTTTCCGGTGAGGGTTTTGGCTCGGGCGTATCAGCCACTGCCGCAGGTGACGCGGAGTCGGGTTTCTGCGACACCGCCGCTTTGTCATCGGGCGGGGGCGCCGTGACATGCACCTCGGCGGGAATCGCGTCTATTGCTGGCTTCGACGCAGCAGCCGATTCGGGCTTTGCCGCATCGGTTCTTGCTGTATTCATTGGTTTTGCTGGTGTCTTTCGACCCTTGGCTGGCTGTTTTGCCACGTTCACACCCTTTCAGCGCCCGACCGGCCAGATTGGCCGATGAAATTCAGACTATCGCGCATCCACAGGACCCTCAACCAAAGCGATGCCCGCCAAGCTGCGCCTGCATGACCTCCAGGATTGCAGCAACCATAGCCGCCCCATCCGGCCTTTGCGCCACCTTGACGTCGAGCGCGACACCATCGGCAATTGCGCTTTTCACAGCATGACTTAAGGCAATGGCCTGTACAGGCCACTCAAAAGGACCCTGCTGACTTAATATGGTGGCTGTGCGTGGGGAAAACAGGGGGAAAATCACGGCTTTCTGCGCAGCTATGGCCGAATTCGCCTCTGAAGTCAGGGGCAACGCCCGTTGCTCATAGACAATGACATCGTCACACCCGATGTCAGCAGCAGTGATCCGCGCACAGACGTCGGCGCGACTGTGCCTGCCGCGAATATGCGCGAGCCTTCCCGGCGGCCTGGCCTCGATGATCCGGGAGACAAGGCCATCGGCATCACCCGGTCCTGTGACCGTCTCAAAACCAGCCTCTTGCGCAAGTCGCGCTGTCTTTGCCCCCACACACCAGGCCGTCAGGCCAGCGGGCAGGCCCAACTGCGCGGACGCGGCAACCCCATTGGCAGAGGTAAAGATCACTGCGTCAGGCCGCGCAGGACTGGCTGAGACAGGGACAATCTCGATCAAAGGCGACAGGATGATCCTGATCGGCCCGTCCCAATTTGCCCGCAGCTCCGCCGCAAAGCTTTCGCTCTGGGCCTTGGGACGGGTCAGGATCACGGTCGGCGTCATGTCAGGCACCATTGTTTGCGCGCTGTGGCAGTGTTACTCGGCAACGACCGACACGCAACCGGAACTGCCATGACCCAGCCCCTGACCATCCTCGGCATCGAAAGCAGCTGCGATGACACGGCTGCCGCTGTGGTGCGCGGGCATGATGTGCTGGCCTCGGTCGTTTATGGGCAAACAGCGCTGCACGCTGATTTCGGCGGTGTTGTTCCCGAGATCGCGGCGCGCGCGCATGCCGAAAAACTGGATCACTGCGTTGAGGAAGCGCTGGCAAAGGCTGATCTTGCGTTTGCTGACCTGGATGGAATCGCTGTCACCGCTGGCCCCGGCCTGATTGGCGGTGTGCTGTCCGGTGTGATGTGTGCCAAGGGATTGTCAGCCGCGACCGGCCTGCCCCTGATCGGGGTGAACCACCTGGCCGGGCATGCACTGACGCCACGGCTGACCGATCGGCTGGCCTATCCCTATCTGATGCTGCTTGTGTCAGGCGGGCATTGCCAGTTCCTGATTGTCGAAGGACATGACAAGTTCCAGCGGATCGGTGGTACGATCGACGACGCCCCCGGCGAGGCCTTTGACAAATCCGCGCGCCTGCTGGGTCTGCCGCAACCGGGCGGACCTTCGGTCGAACGCGCGGCCGGGATGGGCGATCCAAAACGCTTTGCCCTGCCACGACCGCTGTTGAACCAACCAGGCTGTGACATGTCATTCTCGGGCCTCAAAACCGCAATCCTGCGCGCCCGTGACAGCGTTGTGGCCGAAAAGGGGGGGCTGACGACGCAGGATCAGGCGGACCTGAGTGCAAGTTTCCAGTCCGCGATAACCGATGTGTTGATCGAGAAATCGCGGCGGGCGTTGACAGAATACCTCAAGCTTGCGCCCATGAAGCCGACCTTTGCCATTGCTGGCGGTGTTGCGGCCAATCGGTCTGTCAGAGAAGGGCTGATGGCGCTTTGTGCCGCATTAGACACTGATTTCGTGGCACCGCCACTGCACCTTTGCACCGATAATGCCGCCATGATCGCCTATGCGGGGATCGAGCGGATGATGGCCGGAGAAAGCGATGACCTGACCCTTTCGGCCCGACCTCGCTGGCCCTTGGACCAGCGGGCCGCCCCCATGCTAGGGTCCGGTAAGAAGGGGGCGAAGGCATGAAAATCGGGATCGTGGGTGGCGGTGCATTTGGCACGGCACTCGGTGTCGCACTGGCAGTGGACGGCAATGACGTCCAGCTTTGGGCGCGCGACGCCGGTGCGGTTGCTCAGATGCTCAATACCCGACGCAACCCAAGGCTGCCGGGCGTTGATCTGCCCCGAAAATTGGTCATTTCAGCCAAGTTAGAGCCGCTTTTTGCCTGCGATACGATCCTTCTCGCCATTCCTGCGCAAACCCTGCCACCCTTTCTGGTGGCCCATGCCGAAAGGCTGAATGGCAAGAACCTTGTCGCGTGCTGCAAGGGCATCGACCTCCGGCGCATGACCGGCCCGGCCAGCACAATTCGCGATCTTGTGCCCGGGGCAGTGCCCGCGATGCTGACCGGCCCCAGCTTTGCCGCTGATATCGCGCGGGGCCTGCCTACCGCGCTCACCCTGGCCTGTGCGGATGATGAAATGAGCGCGACGCTGCAAACGGCGCTGTCCACATCCAACCTGCGAATTTACCGCACAACAGACACTGTGGGGGCGGAATTGGGTGGGGCGCTCAAGAATGTCATGGCGATTGCATCAGGGGTCGCGATTGGGGCAAACTTGGGTGAAAGCGCGCGCGCGGCGCTGATTACGCGCGGGTATCCCGAAATGCAGCGCCTTGCGCTTGCGCTGGGCGCACAGCCAGACACGCTGTCGGGTCTTTCAGGGTTCGGCGATCTGGTGTTGACCTGCACATCCGAACAGTCACGGAATTATCGTTATGGGTTAGCGCTGGGGGTCGGCGCTGATTTTGATCACAACACGACAGTTGAGGGGGCCGCCACGGCCCGCGCTGTCCGGCAGTTGGCCGGCGAACTGGACATTGATTTGCCGATTTGTACTGTGGTCGCCGACCTGACCGAAAACAAAACAGACGTCGCAACTGCTCTGAATACGTTGCTGTCACGCCCCTTGAAGGAAGAATGAATGCGCTTTGCCCTGATGACCAAAGACAAACCCGGTGCCTTGCAGACCCGTGTGGACAACCGCGAGGCGCATCTGGCCTATATCGCCGAAACCGGCGTGGTCGAGATGGCTGGCCCTGTTCTGGATGATGAGGGGCAGATGTGCGGTTCGCTGATCGTGCTGGACGTTGACGATCTGGCTGCAGCACAGGCCTGGGCCGACAACGACCCCTACGCCAGGGCGGGGCTGTTTGCTGACGTGACCCTGCGCGCCTGGAAAAAGGTGATCGGCTGATGGCCTATTGGCTGTTCAAATCTGAACCTGACGTCTGGGGCTGGAACGATCAGGTCGCCAAGGGCGAGGCCGGCGAAGAATGGGACGGCGTGCGCAACTATCAGGCGCGCAACAACATGCGGGCGATGATGCTGGGCGAAAAGGGGTTCTTCTATCATTCGCGCACGGGGCTTGAAATTGTCGGCATTGTCGAAGTCTGCGCCGAAGCGCACCCCGACAGCACTACGGACGACGAACGCTGGGACTGCGTTGATGTGAAAGCCACACGACCGCTTGTCAGGCCCGTGACGCTGGAAACGATCAAAGCCGATCCGCGATTGTCCGACATGGTTTTGGTCAAGAACTCGCGCTTGTCAGTGCAGCCCGTCACCGAGGACGAATGGCAGATTATTTGCGCCTTGGGCGAGACCGACCCCTAGGGATCCAGCCGCGTCTCTGACGCGGTGTCAAAGAGGAACTGCAACAGCGCAAACCACGTCAGAAAATGAGCTTGCTTCGCGATTGCCGGAGCGTTTGACCAAGAAGCGTGACACCATTGAAGGCTATCGTCTGCAGAACCAGAAGGATGCCAGCGCCGCCTTAGCCCGTGTCCGCAGCATGGCAAAATCAGAATGGTCGAATGGCCCGCTGGGTTTTCCTCTGCTGGCTTTACCACGGGAACCCATGCCCTGTGGTCTGGGGCTGACAAGGTGTCCGGTTACGGCTTCCCGACTTTGTCGGCCCCCTCTATCCAAGTCTCTTAATGCAGGTTGCCTTACTATTCGCCTTCCAGAAGCACTTTGCCTGCCTGCAAGCGCTTCATTAGTTGCTCAAACTGACTCAACGAACCAATGATCCCTTCGCTAATAACCAGACCGTCATCGCTCATCGAAATCGTTGGCACACCTGTTTGCCCAGAGGGCAGTTTCAAGTCAGGAATGGTGGTTGCCGCCGGTGGTTGCTGCATGGGGGTTGCCGCTGGTGGTTGTTGAATAGGCGGTGGTTTGGCATCGGTTGGCGCATTTTCAACACTAACTTGGTCAACAGCTATGCTTGCATTGCTGTCGTCAACGGCTAGATGCCTGCCATCATCTGACAGCCAGCGAACACGCTTGGGGTGCTCGAATTGCATGATACCCTGACGTTCCCACTGCACGAAGTCTCCAACCCGCACAGCGACTGGGGGAGCGAGTGTCCCGCCAATGTTCGGAGCAACATCCTCATCACTCGCTTTGGGAGGGACAGCTACGTCCTGACCGGCTGTATTCACCGTGTCTCCGTTATCTGAATGAATACCGCCGCCACTTGCTAGACCGGCGAATTCCAGAGTTTTTCGATAAGTTGCGATCACCTCATCTGCAGCTGTGGGACTATACGGTGTCTCGCCTTCATCATGACGATCCAGCGTAAGGTAAGCCTTGATAACGGTGTCATCTGCGCTTCCATAACGCTCCCACAACGTCTTGTGAATCATCGGTGACAGCGCCGCTGTCTGAATGGCTTTTTGTCGCTTTTCCGAATCGGGGTCTGGGTCTCGAACAATACGCCGCGCTGAGTCGGAAATCTTGAATTTCCGGGCTTTTCCTGTTCCTGAGTCTGTGACCAACCCATATTGAATGAGAGCCGCAGCGCTCCGCCAAACTTGGCCATCGGAGGACCTCATTCCCCATGCTTGGGACAAGACCCCAGCGCCAACTTCATGATGCTGAGCCAATTTATCCAATAAGGTCACACGCTCAACCGCCCGGCCCAAGTCAAATGACGGGTAGGGGGGGGAGCGAAATCGCTTTTTCTTCACTGGGGCTTCTTCAGACATCTTGGACACTCCTTATAAAGAGGTGTATCGCATACCGTTCGGGCTGTAGTCAACAGATAAACGAATACACAACGAATACAGATTGACGGAAGTTACAGTTTCTGCGATATGGGTTTTGGGCCACTGAGTCCCAAGATATTGTGGAGCGCGGAAATGAGCAGAAGAGCAACGCCCCTACGGAAGTGCCACCCGGATCGCATGATCTGACCGTAGGGGAGAAGAAAGAAAACCGACCCAAGAGGATCGGCTTTCAAGGTGGAAATCATCGGGGCGTGGCCCTGTCAGAAACCAACTGTTGCAAGTTCTATCTGACATGCGCCGCGCCCTTTTTCAAGGGAAACCCGATCACTAAGGAGATCAGGACATGAATGGCGATGTATTCGTGAACGCTTATGAGCGTGTACGTTTCGGTCGTGTCGAACATGTCTGCGCCCATTGGCGTAGCAGTCCGGCTTAGAGCGAGATGTCGATAGGGCGCTGCCACGCCAAGCGATAGCGGCATTGCAGCGGGATTTGTATGGAACCCAACTAGGCGACCTTCGGGTCGCCTTTTTTTGATCTAAACGCCAAAACTCGGTTGCGCCATGGCGTTGATCTGTTGACCCATCGCCACACATTCGGCAAAAAGGGTAACTGATTTGGAGAGAAAATTCTGCTTCCCGTGCTGCTTCCCATTTCGGGATATGTCACGCGCTTCAGAAAATAACTCAATAAATTCAAAATGGTCCCGTGGCTCAACTGGATAGAGCAGCCCCCTCCTAAGGGGCAGGTTGCAGGTTCGAATCCTGCCGGGGTCACCATTCTGCTATTTGCATGATAATTTTCCTTTCGTTGCAGAAGGCTGTGCGGGTGTGTCCCGTTTTGGGTGGGCGGGGTTCATATCGACATCCCGCATCAATGGTTTGGCCATGCGTTCGCGATCCGCGCCATGGGTGTTGCGTTCCTCCTCTGACAGGCTTTGGTGGCCCGCCAGTGCCGCTATCTGGTGCGTTGTCCCGGACGGGTCTGACATTAGATCCAGGGACCAACGCTCGCCGCGTCTCGGGGCCACGGGCATTGGTGTCCGCGCGCAGCGGGTCCGATAGCGTTCCCGCCGTCGTTTGGCGCGGGGCATTATCGGCCCGATCCTGCTTTTGATGCTGAAAGACAGCCCTGCGCACTTCCACCCATTGCCCGCAACTCGCCACTCCGCTACGCTTTCGCCCATGAAACATGTTCCCAAAGAAACCACAGACGATGCCCTGATCCAGGAATTCCTGGACAAAGGCGGCAAAGTCAGCGTTGGCAAGACAAAGCCGTTGGCCGCCGAGCTTGGCCTGAGCAACAACGTCTGGAACAACAAACTGACCAAAGAAGAAAAAGCCGCGCGCGACAAGAAGTGACAGCCACGCCTTGCGCCAGATCAAGGTGATCTGCGCCACGCTTCGCCATGATCAGGTCAAAGGAGAGCGCAATCATGCTATCAATTTCCGCCGATAAGGTCGCCGAGGTCATTATCCTTGCCCGCGAACTGGACCGCGCCGAGAACGAATTTTACGGGTTTGTCGATCAGCTGACCGATGATGAGAAAGTCGCGCTGGTCGCGATTTTCTGGGTGGGACGTGGCAGTTTTGAGCCCGAAGACCTGGCCGAAGCGCTGGCGACCGCGGCGCGCGAGGCCACTGTGCCAACGGCAGAATACCTCAAAGGGTCGCCGCATTTGTCGGACCATCTTGAAGCCGGGATGGAGGCGCTGGGGATGGACCCATCCTCTGAAGAGGACGATCTTTATCGGCCTGCCTGAGCCGGGGGCATGATCCGGCTTACCCCCAATCAACGATGGGTCCGATCGGGATGATCCCCAGCGGGTTGCGCTTTTCGCTCGGGCTGAAATAGCCGCGTTTGTAGATATCAAACCGCACGGTTTCAGCCACGCCGGGCAGGGCGTAAAGCCGTTTGGCGTAAGGCCAAAGATGCGCGTAGTCGGAAATCTTTCTCAGATTGCAGCGAAAGGCATAGTGATAGGCCACATCAAACCGCGCAAGCGTCGGAAAAAGTCGCAGGTCGGCTTCGGTGAACTGGTCGCCGCAGAGATAGGTGTTCTGCCCCAGATGGGCGTCGATCTTGTCGAGCGTGTCAAAGACCTGGCGCGCGGCCCGTTCATAGGGCTCTTGTGCGGACGCAAAGCCGGCCTTGTACACGCCATTGTTCACGGTGTCGTAGATTAGCGTGTTCCAGTCGTCGATCTGCCCGCGATGCTCAGCGGGGTATAGGTCCGGCCCATCATAGGCCGCGTTCAGCATCCGCACGATATCGGCGGATTCGTTGCTGACCATCCGCCCCAGCACCTTGTCCCACAGCACCGGCACCGTCAGCCGCCCGGTGTATTGCATCGGGTCCGCGCTATAGACCTCATGCACGGCCCGCACACCCAGAAGCGGGTCAGAAAATTCCCCGGTCGCATCATAGACCCAGCCCTGATCGCTCCGGTTGGGCCGGGCATAAGAGACCGTGATATCATTCAGCCCCTTGATCGCACGGACCAGCAACGACCGATGCGCCCACGGGCAATTCCAGGCAACGAACAGGTGATAGCGGCCGGTTTCCGCAGGAAAGTCACCTTCGCCGATCCGGTGCCGCACTGTGCTGCGGCTGCGTTCCCAATCGCCGTTGGGCAGCGTCCGTGTCACATCGTCACCGACGTGATAGATGCCATCGACCATATACCCCATCAGGGCGCGGCCCGCTCAAACCAGTCCCGCGCCCGGCCCCAGACACCGCCATCAATGTCAGACAGCGCAACCAGATGTGGCAAGAGCTGTTCGGCAAAGTCTTCGCTGCTTTCCGCCGGAAGCATGGAGGGCAGGTTGTCGATAGCGGTAACGTCCAGCACGGGGTGGTCATGCACCCGCAGCGCAGGTTCATCCCATGTCGTCGTGCGGTCGTAGACCTTGATCGGGGAAAAGTCGCTGTCGGGATCGCAGGCGATGTCGCCGATCACCGATAACGCGCGTTGCGCAACCTTCGCGCTTGCCGGCACAAAGACAGGCGTGCCGGGGCGGGCGAGGATGCAATTGAGAAAAATGTCGTGGGTCAGCACTTCGGGGAACGGACCGCCCGAGGCGGTTTCGGCCATATCCCATTTCGTCGTTGCCACCCCCATCGCCTGACATAAATCAGCCGCTCCGGCTCCGACCCGCCCCAAGGCACCGATGATCAGGGCGGTTGGGCGGTGGGCGCCCAGCGCTATCAGCTCCTGTTGCAGTTCCATCAGCAGATGATTGGCGTTGGGATAGGCCTTGACCGGACCAGCCACCTTGCCATGTTGCTGCGCCATCCAACACATCAGCGACACGGCAGCCCCGGCATATCCGGCCCAATAACCAAAGGCGGCAACCCGACGTTCATCATCACCGGTCAGATACTCAAGATCATAAAGCGTGCCGCCACCCGCCCTGAAACGGTTCAGCAGGACCTTCCCCGATGGCTGACCCTTGTAGGCGTGCCCAAACATGATGTGCCGGTGACGCAAGGGGGTGCCGTCCTCGGGCAGTTCCTTGAGGCCAAAGATGATGGCGTCGTCAGGGGCATTGACCCAGGAAAACTCCGGCGCGGTCTCGCAACCGGCTGCAACATAGTCGGCAATCGGCAGGATACGCTGTGTGCTGTTCTCGACCGTTACCTGATACCCGGCGGCGCGCAAACTGGCTGCCCCCTGCGGTGTCAGGCCGACACGTTCCTCATGTGCGCGGCTTTCGGCCCGTACCCAGATATGGGTCATCACAGCATTCCTTTTTGGAAGATCGCCTGGACAGATGCCCTTGTGTTCATCTGGTGCTGAAAGGCCGCAAGGCGCGGATAATGCGAGATGTCGACGCCATCGCCCGGCAGCCAGGCAAGCACGGCATAAAGATAGGCGTCCGACAGAACCTCAAGCGTGCCTGTCTCGAATGGCAAGCTTGGCAGGTACTCTTCAAGATGTGCTGCACAGTCCGCCATCCGTTCGGGCACCTTGCGCTTCATATCCGCCAATGAGCCTTCTTCATCCGCCCAGCGTTCCCCCCGCAGGCCGTGCGCGTGATGGGGGTGCATGGTGCCGCTGAGGTAAGAGATCAGTTCCCGCATCTTTGCGGCAGCGAATGCATCTTGTGGCACAAGCTGGGGGGCGACGTATTCGATGATCGCCGGTGTCTCGGTCAGGATGCCTTCGGGGGTTTCCAGCGCAGGCACCCTGCCTTTGGGGTTGATCTGGCGATAATCCTGCTTGGTCTGCTCTGCGGTCGCAAAGTCCACGCGGATCGCCTCGTAAGGAATGTCCAATTCCTCCAGAACAATCGCAATTGCGACGGAAATGGTGCGCGGGGCATAGTGCAGTTTCGGCATGGCGGTGTTCCTTTAGTAATGTGTCTGGGCATGCACCCGATCGTCCCGGTCCAGATGCGGTACGGCGTTGAAGCTGGCCAGGATCGGTCCTTGGGGAATGACCCGGACCCGGTGCAGCGAACTGTTCATGATGGGCAGCAGCACATGCGCCAAACGGGTCGGGTCAAGGTTCAGCAGATGGCGGATAATCATGCCGATGACACCGCCAGAGGTGACGCAAAGCACCCGCACGCCTGGGCTTGCGGCCTCTTGCAACACCGACGTGACCCGATCTTCGAATGAGGAAAAGGTTTCGACGCCCATGATCTCGGCCTTGTGCCAGGCCTCCATGACCTGAGGGACGTGGCTGGCGAATTCATCGGGACCGGGGAAGGGGACGCCGTGGACGTCCTCCAGTGCCTGACCCAGATTGAAGTAATCCATTTCATTCAGGCGCGGATCAATGTGCGGGTCCTGGTATCCGATGCCGGCAGCGGTTTCCTTGTGGCGGCGCAGGCTGCCGGAGATCACCTTGTCAAACGCGCCTTCGCGATCACGCAGATAGTCGCCAAGCCATTTCGCTTGCTGATGCCCAAGATCAGACAGCCGGTCATAGCTTTCTTCGTCAGTTGCGGCGGAATTGGCCTGTCCGTGCCGGACTAAAATGATCTCGCCCATCAAGCTCCTCCTGAATCAACAGAGTTACGGGGTGTAGCGGGGGTTGGCAACGGCCCTGAGAGTTGGCAGATCCGGGCGACGCATGTTTGACAAATCCATGAACCGGCGGATACCACAGGCCCGCCTGAACACCCCGTCTTTTGCGCATTGTCTTGCAGTCACGACTTGTTAACCGATTCCCGGCATGGGATTGTGACCCTCAAGAACACCAAGAATTGCACGAGCGGGATTGCGTCCATTGTCTACCACATCGCTTTTGAGTGACGTTTTCGGCTTTGATGCCTTCCGCCCCGGCCAGCAAGAGATTGTCGAGGCGGTGATTGCCGGGGAAAATGCGCTTGCGATCATGCCGACAGGTGGTGGCAAATCTTTGTGTTTCCAGCTTCCTGCGTTGATCAGACCCGGGGTGACAGTCGTTATTTCGCCCTTAATTGCGCTGATGCGCGATCAGGTGCGTGGACTGCGCGAAGCCGGGGTCGAGGCAGGCGCGCTGACCTCTGGCAATACCCCCGAGGAAACCGATGCCGTGTGGGCTGCGCTGGAGGCAGGCACGCTCAGGCTGCTTTACATGGCACCTGAGCGGCTCGCCTCGGGCGGGACAATCAATATGCTGCGTCGCGCGGGAATTGGCCTGATCGCGGTGGACGAGGCCCATTGTGTCAGCCAATGGGGCCATGATTTCCGCCCCGACTATCTGCGGATCGGTGAACTGAAGCGGGTGCTGGATGTGCCGCTGGCCGCGTTTACCGCCACCGCCGATGCGGAGACACGCGAAGAGATTGTCGAGAAGCTCTTTGGCGGGGAACAACCTGCCACCTTCCTGCGCGGTTTCGACCGTCCCAACATTCATCTGGCGTTTGCGGTGAAAGACGGACCGCGCAATCAGATCCTGAACTTTGCCGCCGCCCGCAAGGGCCAGTCCGGCATCGTCTATTGCGGAACGCGCGCCAAGACCGAAACATTGGCAAGGGCGCTGGCCGATGCAGGTCACAGCACCTGCCATTACCACGGCGGGATGGAGGCCGAAGACAGGCGCATCGTCGAACGGCGCTTTCAGCAAGACGACGGGTTGATCGTTTGTGCGACCGTTGCCTTTGGCATGGGCATCGACAAACCCGATATCCGCTGGGTTGCGCATGCTGACCTGCCCAAATCAATCGAGGCTTATTATCAGGAGATCGGTCGCGCAGGTCGTGACGGCGCTCCGGCGGAAACGCTGACGCTCTTTGGCCCTGATGATATCCGCTATCGCCGTCAGCAGATTGATGAAGGTCTGGCCCCAGCCGAGCGCCGGGCGGCGGATCATGGGCGGTTGAATGCGCTTTTGGGTCTGGCCGAGGCACTGCGCTGTCGGCGGCAGAACCTGCTGGAGTATTTCGGCGAAACCCCCGCACCCTGTGGGCATTGTGATCTGTGCGACAAGCCCGCTGACGTGTTTGATGGCACAACGGCTGTGCGGATGGCGCTTTCTGCGGCATTGCGGACTGAGGAATGGTTTGGCGCCGGGCATCTGATCGATATCCTGCTGGGCAATGCGACCGATAAGATACGCCAGCGAGGGCATGACAGCCTGCCGACATATGGCGTGGGCAAGGACTATGACAAACGCCAGTGGCAGGCGATTTTTCGACAGATGATGGGGCATGATCTGCTGCGCCCTGACCGGGACCGGCACGGGGCGCTGCGCATGACAGCGCAGGCGCGCCCTATCCTGCGCGGAGAGGCGACAATTGAGCTGCGCCGCGATACGATCAAAGCGGCACGCGGGTCAGGGCCAAAGGTGCGGACGCTGGTCAGCGAAGAGGATGCGCCGCTTCTGTCCGCGCTCAAGGCCAAGCGGCGCTATCTGGCAGAGCAGGCCAATGCGCCCGCCTATGTCATCTTCAATGACCGCACCCTGATCGAGATGGCCGAGAAACGCCCGATGACTCTGGACGAGATGGCCCATATCGGCGGCGTGGGTGCCAAAAAGCTGGAAAACTACGGGCGGGATTTTCTAGAGGTCATCGCAGGTGCTGTGCAGGATGTGCATCCCATGCGTCGCAAACTGGCGGGGCGGGACGAGGGCGCCGTTTATGACCGCCTGATGCAGGTGCAGGCATCGCTGAATCGCGGCCCGCACGGGGCGGACAAACCGATGAGCTGCTCAGCCTCGATGCTGGCCAAGGTCGCGCAATTGCGCGGTGCAGATATGGACAACCTGATCCGGGTGATCGGGGACAAATACGCAGAGCGGTTCGGCGAGGCGTTTTTGGAAGTGCTGGAAAAGCGGGTGATGGACAAATGGTCCGGGTCAGCGCCCTGAAGTGGGCGGTTCTCGAAGGGGATGAACCGCCCAGCCCATAAAAGGTCAGTGATGCCTACTCCACGACAAGTTGCGCCCTCATGTTTGGGTGGATCACACAGAAATAGTCATAGACGCCAGCGGTGGTAAACGTCAGCGTGCTTTGCGCATTGCGTCTCAGGTTTCCGGTATCGAAAGCCCCGTTTGTGGCTGTGGCCGTGTGGGGGGCGCTGTCCTCATTCACAAATGTCACACTGTCGCCAACCTTGACGGTCAGAACCGGCGGGTCATAGGCAAAGCCCTTGATGGTAACAAGATCGCCAGCGGCATTTGCCCCTGTTGCGGAAACAAGAAGCGCAGCCGCGATGGTGAGTGTTCTGAAATTCATGTTGGACTCCCTTTTAAATTCAGCGCCAAAGGGGCGCGAATGGCCAAGACAATCGCGCAAGACGAATATCTTGTTGGTCTGAAGTCCCTGTGGTCAGGTTTATTCCCGACTTATCGTCGCTGCTTGCGATGGGCTGAAGGATACAACCGAAATGATTTCTCTGCCAGTTACATTCAGTCGCAGTTTTCCCTTCTGGTCCTTGACCAGCGAACCTTGCCAGATTAGCTGCCCCGTTGAACCAGAAGGGGCCTGACATGGCACGCAAACGCAAGGGCCGCGATATTTCCGGCTGGCTGGTGGTTGATAAACCCGCCGGGATCACCTCGACCGCTGTTGTAAACAAGGTGCGCTGGGCGATGGACGCCAAAAAGGCAGGCCATGCCGGGACGCTTGATCCTGAGGCGACGGGTGTATTGGCGGTGGCGCTGGGTGAGGCGACCAAGACGGTCCCCTATATTACCGAAGCGCTGAAGGCCTATACATTTACTGTTCGGCTGGGTCAGGCCACCAACACCGACGATGCCGAGGGCGAGGTGGTTGCGACCAGTGATCTGCGCCCGGACGACGATGCGATAAAATCCGCTCTGGGGGCCTTTGTCGGTGATATCATGCAAGTGCCGCCGCAGTTTTCCGCCGTCAAGGTGGACGGAGAGCGGGCCTACAAGAAGGCCCGTAAGGGCGAGGAAATGGCCCTTTCCGCGCGGCCCTTGTGGGTTGAGGAACTGTTGCTGGCTGATCGCCCTGATGCAGATCACGTTGTGCTGGAAATGATCTGCGGCAAAGGCGGCTATGTCCGGTCCATCGCCCGTGATCTGGGCGAGGCATTGGGGTGCAAGGCCCATGTCAGATCGCTGCGCCGCATCTGGTCGGGGCCATTTCAGGCTGCGGATGGCGTGACATTGGAACAGGTCGATGCGATGGCAAAGACACCGGACCTGGATGCCTATTTGCAGCCGCTTGAGGTTGGCCTTGCCGATCTGCCAGAAGTCCGCTGCCTTGCCGAAAGCGTGGCCAGGCTGCGCAACGGCAACCCGGCGTCGGTCATTGCCACGGATGTGGATTTTGGCGAAGAAGTCTGGGCCTCATATGAGGGCGAGGCCATCGCTGTGGGGACCTATCGCGGGGGCGAACTGCATCCTTCGCGCGTGTTTGCGGGCTGAGTGATTACGCGAACACATATCAAGGATGACGCGCCTTCGACCGCGATCTATTCGGACTGTGAACGCTATCGCTATGCGCTGACCCGGACATGGGACGCGCAGGGCAAGCGGGTCTTGTTTGTCATGCTCAATCCGTCAAAGGCCACCGAGGTGCAGAACGACCCTACGGTTGAGCGTTGTGAAAGGCGCGCACGGGCGCTGGGCTTTGGTGCGTTTCAGGTCACGAATATCTTTGCCTGGCGCGATACTGACCCATTCCAGATGCGCAAGGCCGCCGATCCTGTCGGGCCAGAGAATGACAAGGTGATCCGCGACGGTGCCGCATGGGCCGATCAGATCATCGCCGCCTGGGGGACGCATGGGGCGCACCTTGGGCGCGGCCCGCAAACGGAAGTCCTATTGCGCCAGACGGGAAAACCTCTGTACTCACTTGGGCTCAGCAAACACGGGCACCCCAAGCACCCGCTTTACATCAGCTATGCGCAGAAGCCGGTCCTGTGGGATGCGGCTTTGGCACGGTGAACGGTTAACCATTCGTTCAGATTTCGCGCAGTTTTGCGCCTGTCCCATGCTATCCCATGACCCGCGGGTTGGGGGCGACTCGGTTAGTGACAGGTTTCAAAAATGCTCGCATTGTTTGGGTTGATGGGCGTTGCTTTTGCAACGGTTGTGATGGCGGACACGGATGACGTGGACGAGCCCACAGAAGATGGGGCGCCAGAAGAGGATGATCCCAGCGTCGCCATCCAGTCCGTTGATGACCTGACCCGTCCCAGCGAAGATGACACCGTTATCTTTTCCGGCGATCTTGACGACATCGTGCTGACGGGCGCAGGCAACGATTATCTGGATGGCGAAGACGGCGACGATAACCTGTCAAGCGGCGCGGGGGATGACACGCTGCAAGGCGGACGCGGGGATGATGTGCTTGATGCCGGTGCCGGAGATGACCTGCTGTACGGGCATGTGGGCGATGACGTGCTGAGCGGTGGTGATGGTGACGATTCGCTTAACGGTGGTGGCGGCAATGATGTCCTGATGGGCAATGCGGGGGATGATGCCCTGCTTGGTTCAATGGGGGATGATGTTCTGGTGGGCGGCAGCGGGGCCGACACGCTGAACGGCGGATCCGGGCAGGACATTCTTTATGATCGGGGCGATGATAACGCCGACAATCTGAATGGCGGTGCCGGTGATGACACGCTTATGGGCGGTGCCGATGATACCCTGAATGGCGGAACCGGCGCGGATACCTTTGCGCTTCTGCCAGACAATGACCTGATCGTTGAGGATTTTGACGAGACCCAGGACATGATCGAGATCACCTATGAGGGCGACCCTCCGGAACTGCGCACGGCAGAGACCGAAGAGGGGCTGACGCTTTTTGCGAATGATGCTCTTGTTGCGACCTTCCCTGACCTGACCGATCTGGACGTCACCCGCATTGCGCTGATTGCGGCCTGATAAAAACACTTTCCTTTTCGGCAGAATCCTCCTATTGCGGCGCATCTGCGCGGGGATTGCCCTGCCCGGACCCTCCACGGGCCTTTCTGGACGACATCCCGGATTGTGCCATTAACCCTTGATATGAAGGAGACCCCGATGTCGATTACTGCTGAAGAAAAAACACGGATCATGAAGGAATTTGCAACCAAAGAGGGCGACACCGGTTCCCCCGAGGTGCAGATCGCCATCCTGTCCAGCCGCATCGCGACCCTGACAGAGCACTTCAAGACCCACAAAAAAGACAACCACGGTCGCCGTGGCCTGCTGAAAATGGTCGCCCTGCGCCGCAAGCTTCTCGATTACACCAAAGGCAAGGACGAGGCCCGCTATCAGGACCTGATCAAGCGCCTGGGTCTGCGTCGCTAAACGCAATACGGTTGAGAACGGATTACGGAAAACGCCCGCCATTTGGTGGGCGTTTATTTCTTGGCGGTAAGGTTCGCTATGCGGAAGGAGCTGCCACTCGCATAATCACATGAACTGATTTATCGTCCATAGTGATTGGACGCCGAATGAGGGTGCAAGCATGACTGCCAAACCATCGATTGAAGATGTGGGTTTTAAAGACCGTTTCGAGGCTGGTGAGGTAAAGCCTTCCGAATTTCATCACCGTGACCACTTGAAGCTCGTTTACGTCTATCTTTGTGAAAGCAGTGTTCAGGCGGCTAACGACAAGATGCGTCGTTCGCTCACGAAGTTTCTGAAAGACAACGATGTTCCGGCATCAAAATATCACGAGACCTTGACCTTCGCGTGGACGCAAGCGGTCAAGCATTTCATGGCAAAAGCCGGAGCACCGGCTTCATTTGATGAGTTCATCACCGCTGACGAACGTCTGCTCGATACTAACATCATGCTTACACATTACGAACGCGAAACTCTCTTTTCTAACCGTGCCCGTTCCGAGTTCGTACAGCCAGACATTGAGCCAATTCCCCAACACTATTAGAGACGGTGCTATGGTAGGTCTGGACTCAAACCCGGCACTCGACTTAGAAACTAACTGCCTCCAAGGTATGTTGATCTGGCACAACACACCTGTCCTTGCCGTCACCCCTTCCCAAAACTCCGAAAACCCGCTAAGCCCCGCAAATCTTGAAAGACTGGCGCCCGCATTCCAGCGCCTGTTCCCAATCGGCGATCAGGTCGTGGATATCCTCGATCCCGACGGAAACGCGGATCAGGTTTTCTGGAATACCGGTGTGCGGTTCGATCGTATGCCGGTGTTCCACGAGGCTTTCCACCCCGCCCAGTGACGTGGCCCGGAGAAAAATCTGCAACCGGCCTACAACGCGCAGGGCATCTTGTTTGTCGCCTTTGACAAGGACCGAGAACAGACTGCCATAGCCACCGGTCATCTGCCGTCTGGCAGTGTCGTGGCCGGGATGGGACGGCAAGCCGGGATATAATACATCCTCCACCGCGTAATGGGCCAACAGGTACTCTGCCAGATCCTGCGCGTTTTGCGACATGCGCTCGACCCGCAGGGGCAAGCTGCGCATGGCGCGGATCAGCAGCCAGGCTTCAAACGGGCCAAGCATCGCGCCAGCCATCTTGCGATCACTGCGGATCATTTCCCACATTGAGGCGTCTGGCGTTCGGGTCGACAGCACCCCGGCCAATACGTCTGAGTGACCATTGATCGCCTTGGTCGCAGAGTGCATGACGATATCTGCCCCATGGTCCAGGGCGCGCGTCAGGATCGGCGTTGCCGCGGTGCCATCAACAACCAGCGTGGCATCCGAGGCGGCTTTGATCTGCGCGATATCCACGGTTTCAAGCCACGGATTTGAAGGCGTTTCGACAAAGATGAGGTCTGCGTCATTCTCTTTGCAAACCGAGAGCAGACTGCGGGCCTCTGCCTCGATCAAGGTGATCTCGCGGCGGGTGCAGAAATCCCGCACCCAGGCCGTTGTCCCCCAATAGATCCCTGTCTGCACAATGGCCGTGCCACCGTTCGGCAATGTCCGGAACACCGCGGCAATCGCGGCCATGCCAGACGGGAAAAGCAGCGTTTCCGCGGCCCCCTCCAACTGGCGCAAGACTTCCTCGGCTTGCCTCAGGTTATCGGAATCGGCCCGCGCATAGGTATTGTCGGGACGGATAAGCGTGTTGTCTGTACCGCGCAGATAGGTCGTAGAAGGTTGCAGCGCCGGCACAACACCGCCTGATTGCGGATCGACGGCGCCTGCGGCATGTGCGGCGATGGTGGCGGGTTTGAAATTCTTGTCCATACTGTGTTGTGCCGTGCGATCCCCCCCGGATGCAAGCCGTGACTACGTGACAAACTCATCGCGTGAATAGCCTTGCAGGAACAGCAGGGCCGTAAGATCACCATGGTTGATCCGCACATCACATTCCGCCTGGACGGTGGGTTTGGCATGCAGGGCCGCGCCTGTGCCTGCCAGTTTGAGCATCCCGAGGTCATTTGCGCCATCCCCAACCGCCAGCACTTCGGCCGGCGACAGGCCCAAACGGGCGGTGATGTCGTTCAGGGCCTCCACTTTGGCGGCCTTGCCGAGGATCGGCCGTTTGACATCACCTCTCAGTTTGCCCTCGGCAACCAGCAGCGTATTCGCCCTGTTTTCATCAAAGCCGAGGGCCGCCGCAACCCGGGCGGTGAACGCGGTGAACCCGCCTGACACCAGCGCCGCATAGGCCCCATTCGCCTTCATTGTGCTGACAAGTTCATACCCACCCGGCATGTAGGTTATTCGCGCGTCCAGCACCTGTTCGATCATCGCCTCTGGCAGGCCCTTCAGCAGACCAACACGTTCGATCAAGGCTTCCTCGAAATCCAGTTCGCCATTCATGGCCCGCGCTGTAATGCCTGCGACATGCGCGCCGACGCCGACCTCGGCGGCCAGTTCATCAATGCATTCCTGCCGGATCATGGTGCTGTCCATATCAGCCAGCAACATGCGTTTGCGCCGCCCCTTGAGCGGCTGGACGACCAGATCAACGCAGCCCTTTTGGAGGTCCGCCCAGACATCCCATTGGTTGTCGGGAACACGGGGAACTGCAAATTCGGCGGCCTCATCCACGGCCAGCCAATTCACCTCGCCTCCACCCCATGCATTGCGCAGGCTTTCTACCAGTGCAGCATCCAGATTGGTTTCTGTGGGTGTGGTAATCAGTGTGACGACCTGCATGGCGGACCTCATTTCATCGATGCGCTAGGTCTACCGCCCCTTGGCCAGAGCCGCACCCCCAAAAAACGAACGCAACCGGTCTGATCAGATCACGACCGGCCGCGAATTCTTTGGCGGCATTTGCTGCGATGGCACGCCAACATCTGACTTGAAGACCAAGTAGTCACTCGCTGCCTGACCAGAGTTTCCCGAAGGGCAAAGGCTCAGAGGGGTTTGGCCGGGCACAATCAATTCCGGATTATCCCGGGCCGACGACGGGGCGCGCGCGCGTCGTCGGCCCGAAATGATCTTAGTTCATTGCGGCAAACTGGTGTCCAACGCCCTGGGTTTCGACTGTCTTGCGCAGCTCCAGCGTGTCGGGGTCCAGAATCCACGCCACATCTTCTGCGGCGCTGCTCACGATGAGAGCGCCATCGACGCGCGCCATGTGGTAGGGCGACGGGCCAACCTCGGCCTCGATGCGGGCGCCGGTGTCCTGATCGATCCGCACCACGCGATCACGGTCGCGGGCGCTGGACCAGATAACACCATCTGCAGCCGCAACGCCGTGCAGGCCGCCGCCGATGTCATAACGGTCAAGCGTATCGCCGGAATCGGCATCAACGATGGCAACTGTGCCAGCGTCGGATTCGCTGACGATCAGCTGCCGGGCTTCTGCATCCAGTTGCATATGCTTGGGGCCACCTTCCTGTTTGAAGTTGCGCAAGACGATACCGGCTTCGGGGTCAACGTCGCTGATCGTGTCATTGCCGGCGTTTGAGACAAAGAACCGACCCGTCTTGGGATCTGAAATCGCGTATTCAGGTATCGGCCCGGTCAGGACGGTCGCCGTCACCTCGCCGGTTTCAAGGTCAATAATCGAGACTGAGTCCAAGGCCGGGTGTGTGACCATGGCCCAGCGCTCATCCGCTGAGACCTCAACGTGGTGAACAATACCGGGAACCTCGATGCGGCGCAGGATTTCATGAGACTTGGCATCAACCAGCGTCACCAAGCTCACCGCCTCTGGCGCGGGTGCTGCACCGCCGCCGTGATGCACCGCGTGGTCTTCCTCAGAAACGGCGGCGGGCTTGTCGACTTCGCCGGGCATCGTCTCGGACAAGCTGCCGGCCACCAACAGGCCGCGGCGCGGCGCACTGGCAAGACCATGCACATTGTCGAGGCCGGAAATGCGCCCCACAACATTGAAATCATCATCAAGGTGGAGCGCCGTCCCACCTTCTCCTTCCGGGATATAGACATCGGCTTGCGCCGCACTGCCAGCGATCAGGGTCGCGGCGACCGTCAGAACAAAACGTCTCATCTTGGCATTCCTTTTACATTTCATTTTCAACATGTGTCATAGATATCAGCAGGAATATCTGCCGCAAGACTGCGGCGCGGGCTTTCGGGTATCGTTCTGTCGCAGAACCGCGAAGCGTTACATTCTGCGACAGTCAGAGGTCCCGGCGCCATCGGATTGAAGCTGTTCCATCTTTTCGGACAGGTTAGCAGCGCGTCGAAATGGCCTCACCAACAGCCTGTCCATCATGGTGAGAATCATCAACCGCACCGGGAATTCCCTCATTGAATGCCGGGCATTCCAAGCGACTTCCGGATCGCCCGAGATCAAACCAGGGATCATCGGCTTGGCGGGAAGGCTCAGTAGCGACCGGATGGTGAAGGGATGAACTCTGTTGGACTTCAAAAGATGCCGACGGGCCGTCGTCTTGGCGCTGTGGCCCGGCGTTTCCGTCGCACTCAATTTGCAAGGGCTGAAAAATTCGTCCCAGTTTTTGATGGGGCCGGCCCATGACGGCCTCGAAATCACCTGAACGGTCATATGCGCCCTGGCGGATGCCGTCGTAAACTCCACCGATGATCGGGACGATAAAGTCGCCCAGCCCTGCCGTTCGATCCGCGACAAAATCTGCTGAGAACATCGCGCGATCCGTCAGGTCTGTGCTGAAGGTTGCGTTCAGGTATATCGCTCCAGGATTAATCCATCTATCCGGGGACTGATTTTCTGATAAAGTCCGAACTTGAGATGACATGCAGGAAAGTGAATTCCTTACAATGACGCATCACACCCGGAACGACCGCCTCTCGATGACAGGACATGTGCAGGGCTTTGAGCTGCCACGCGGGTGCCTGATGACCTCTGGTGTCATCTTAGCGGTTATCTTGACCCTTGCAGTCGGGCTGGCGCGGGCCGGCAGTTTGCAAGACGTGATGCTGGCAATAGCGGTTCCGATGGTGATAATTTTCGCCGCTATATTGGTGGGCAGGGCTTCGTCTTTGGGCCGGGGTTAACCCCCGCCCTAAACCGCCACCTTGCGGCTTTCCTCCAGATAAATTTCGCGCAGGCGTGCCGCGACCGGCCCCGGCGCCCCGGACCCCACTGCGACACCATCCACCTCGACCACCGGCATCACAAAGGTGCTGGCCGAAGTGATAAACGCCTCATCCGCCTTTTGCGCTTCGGCGATGGTAAAGCTGCGCTCTTCCACCTGCATCTGCGCCTCTTTGGCGAACCGCAATACGGCGGCGCGGGTGATCCCATGCAAAATCTCGTTGCCCAGATGCCGGGTGATGATCGTGTTGCCCTTGATGATGTAGGCGTTGTTCGAGGTGCCCTCGGTCACGGCCCCATCCTCAACCATCCATGCGTCATCGACGCCCGCGGCCTTGGCCATCATCTTGCCCATGGAGGGAAACAGCAGTTGCACCGTCTTGATATCGCGCCGCGCCCAGCGCTGGTCTTCGATGGAAATCACCTTGATGCCCTTTCTGGCAGCAGGGCTATCGGCAAGGCCGGGCTTGTTCTGGGTAAACAGAACAACGGTCGGCGTGGTCGTGTCAGGATCAGGGAATACAAAATCCCGGTCGTCGGGTGCCCCACGAGTAATCTGCAAATAGATCATGCCTTCATTGATGTCATTAAGACGCACCAGCTCGCGATGGACCCCCAGAAGGTCCGGCAGGACCTCGGGATGTGGCATGTCCAACGCATTCAACGACCTCTCCAGCCGTTTCGCGTGGCCTGCAAAATCAATCAGCTTGCCGTCCAGAACTGAGGTCACCTCATATACACCGTCGGCCATCAGAAACCCACGATCAAAGATCGAAACCCTGGCTTCGTTTTCTGGCAGATATTCGCCGTTGACATAGACTGTGCGCATGGTCATCCCCAAAGTGCTGCGGCGGGCGGGTGCACGCCCATCTGGTCGAATTTCAAAGGTTCATCCCGGTCTTCAGCCAATAACAAGGGCCCGTCAAGGTCGGTGAACGCCACGCCCTGCGCCAAAATCGTTGCCGGGGCCATGGCCAGCGACGATCCGACCATACAGCCGACCATGACGCCATAGCCTTCCGCCAGCGCCTGCCGTTTGAGCGCGAGCGCCTCGGTCAGCCCCCCGGTCTTGTCCAGCTTGATGTTCACCATGTCATATTTGCCGCGCAACCCGGGCAAACTGGCGCGGTCATGGCAGCTTTCATCGGCGCAAACCGGCAAAGGACGTGCGATCTCGGACAGCATCTCATCCTGATTGGCGGGCAGGGGTTGTTCGACCATCTGGACACCAAGACGGATCAGATGGGGGGCAAGATCGGCGTAGATTTCTGCGGTCCAGCCTTCATTGGCGTCCACGATCATCGGCACATCGGGCGCACCGCGGCGAACGGCCTCTAGCCGCGCCATATCATCCGGCGTGCCAAGCTTGATCTTTAACAAGGGCCGCATGGCATTCGCAGCGGCCTGCCGTTCCATCGCCTCTGGCGTATCAAGCGACAATGTAAAGGCGGTGATTTCGGGCTGAGGTTTTGGCAGGCCCAGCAACTCCCACACCCGTTTGCCCGCCCGCTTGGCCGCATGATCCCATAAGGCACAATCAAGCGCATTGCGGGCCGCACCGGCAGGCAGGGCATCGAGCAGCTCGGGCCAGGCCCCACTGAACCCTTCGATCTGTGTTGTCACACTCTCCAAGGTCTCGCCGTAGCGGGCATAAGGCACACACTCACCCACCCCGCGCGCGCCGTCACCCTCAACAGTGACAGTCAACACCTCAGCCTGCGTCCGCGACCCGCGACTGATCGTAAAGACCTGAGCCAATTGAAACACATCACGGGTCACGTCGATCTTCATGTCACCCTCATCATCTTGCCAGAAATACTCCTGCCGGAGGCATGAAAGTTCCTAGCGCAACGCTCACATCGCATCCAGCGCATCCACCAGTCGCGCCGCGCCCTGCCGGAATGTATCGACCGTGGGCAGGCCCATGCGATCCTCCACCTCAGCCATATAGGCGAGCGCATCTTCTTGAGACAGATGCTGGGTGTTCACCGAAATACCGGCAATCTGACAGTTAGGGTTCGCCACACGGGCAATTGGCAGGGCGGTATCACGCAGGGTCTCGAGGCTCGGCAGATCATAGTCGGGCAATCCGCGCATATGGGTGCGGGTCGGCTCATGGGCCAGGATCAGCGCGTCAGGTTGGCCGCCATGGATCAGGGCCATCGTGACACCGGAATACGAGACGTGAAACAGGCTGCCCTGCCCCTCGATATGATCCCAGTGGTCGGCGTCGTTGTCCGGTGTCAGGTATTCCACCGCCCCGGCCATGAAGTCGGCTATGACGGCATCCAGCGGCACCCCGCCTCCGGTGATCAGAATGCCGGTCTGGCCGGTGGGGCGAAAGGTCGATTTCATGCCCCGGCGTTGCATCTCGGCGTCCATGGCCAACCCGGTATACATCTTGCCCACAGAACAATCTGTCCCAATGGCCAGACACCGCTTGCCGGCCCGCTTCTTTCCGTTCGCAATCGGGTAAGCCACCGACGGAATGCGGACATCGAAAAGCGTGCGGCCGTTTACCCGGGCGGCTGCCACCAGCTCGTCCTCGTCACGAAGCAGGTTATGCAGGCCGGATGCGATGTCAAAGCCCATTTGCAGAGCCTTGACCAGCACGTCTTTCCACGCCTTTGAGATATAGCCGCCACGGTTGGCAACGCCGATGACCAGCGTTTGCGCACCGGCGGCGCGGGCTGCTTCCAGCGTCATGTCGCCAATCCCCAGATCGGCCCCGCACCCCGGCAGCCGAAACTGGCCAACGGCATTCTCAGGGCGCCAGTCCCTGATCCCCTGAGCCACTTTCGCGGCGAGTTGATCAGGGGCATCCCCGAGGAACAAAAGATAAGGGGTCTGGATCATGACAGGGCTCCACCAATGAAAAGATTCGCGTTCAAACGAGAATATCGGGCTTGTCAGTGGAATTTCATCGCAGAATGGGCCGAGATTATTGTTGATTGCGACAGCTTCTTGCGTGTTTGTTCATTTTTGCCGAATAATTTTCGGATCGACTGGCAATCCAGGCGGGGAATCCTCCAGACAAAAAACCCGGGCGCATGCGCCCGGGTCAGTGTCAAAGACTGATCGGAAGGTTATCAGCCCTTTGCAAACTCAGGATAGGCTTCCATCCCCAGCTCCGAAGTATCAAGCCCCGTGATTTCCGCCTCTTCTGAGACACGGATACCCATGGCGCCTTTCAGGATCGTCCAGACGACCAGCGCGATCACGAAGGTAAAGACACCATATGCGATGATCCCGGTGATCTGCGCGCCCCAGTTGCCTGTATAGAAAGCAACCGCCAGCGTGCCCCAGATCCCCGCAAACAGGTGTACCGGGATCGCACCGACAACATCGTCAATCTTGAATTTGTCCAGCATCGGAACGGTCAGGACAACAATCACGCCACCCACAGCACCCGTCAGCAAGGCACCAAACAGCGATGGGGCCAGCGGTTCTGCGGTGATAGAGACCAGACCGGCCAATGCACCGTTCAGAACCATGGTCAGATCCACCTTCTTGTACAGGACCTGGGTCAGGATCAGCGCCGCAACAGCACCGGCTGCCGCCGCCATGTTGGTGTTGGCAAAGATGCGCCCGATGTCGGTGATGTCGCCGACAGTGCCCGCAGCTAGTTGCGAACCGCCGTTAAAGCCGAACCAGCCCATCCACAGGATGAATGTTCCCAATGTCGCCAGCGCAAGGTTGGAACCGGGCATCGGGTGAACACGGCCATCCTTGTATTTGCCCAGACGCGGCCCAAGCACCAGCGCACCGGCCAAAGCAGCCCAGCCACCGACAGAGTGTACGATCGTGGACCCGGCAAAGTCAGAGAAGCCCAGTTCGGACAACCAGCCACCGCCCCACTGCCAGGACCCGGAGATCGGGTACATAAAGCCGGTCAGCACAACGACGAAGATCAGGAAGGGCCAAAGCTTGATCCGCTCGGCCAGCGCGCCCGACACGATGGATGCGGTCGCGGCCACGAACATCAGCTGAAAGAAGAAGTCAGAAGCAACAGAGGCATAGTCAAGCGATGCGTCCGCGGCGCTCAGACCGACAGGTTCCAGAACCGTCGGCACAAAGTTGAACGCGATATAGCCGTTGAAGTCACCTGGATACATCAGGTTGAACCCCACCAGCCAGAACATGATTGACGCGATGGAAAACAGCGCGATGTTCTTGGTCAACTGCATTGTCACGTTCTTGGAGCGGACGAGGCCCGCCTCAAGCATGGAAAATCCGGCGGCCATCCAGAACACCAGAAAACCACCCACCAAAAACAGCAGGGTTGTCATCAAATAGGGGCCGATTTCGTCAAAGCTCGGTGCGGCTTCCTGTGCCAGCGCGAAGGTTGGCAGCAGCGTTACCGCAGCCCCAGCCGATAGATACTTGGTCAGTTTCATGGTTTTGTCCCTCGGTTCACGCGATCAAAGCGCGTCATCATTGGTCTCGCCGGTCCGCACCCGCAGGGCGCTTTCCACGTCGAGTACGAAAATCTTGCCGTCGCCGATCTTCTCGGTCTTGGCGGTTGCTGCGATGGTGGATACGACCTGATCCGACATGCTGTCCTGCACGACGATTTCAAGCTTGACCTTTGGCACGAAATTCACGGCGTATTCCGCGCCGCGGTAAATCTCGGTGTGACCAGACTGAGAACCAAAGCCCTTGATTTCAGACACCATCATGCCGCGCACGCCAACGGTGGTCAGCGCCTCGCGGACCTCCTCCAGCTTGAACGGTTTGATTGTTGCAATGATGAGTTTCACGTTCTTCCCCTTGCAAATTCTCTTGCGGGCCCTCGTTTCGGCAGCGCCCGCTTGCAGACAAACAAAAAGCGCGTGATTGATGTCACGGCAAGTTTTCTGCACCTGCAAAATGACCGGTTAGCCAGAGGTTTTGCACAATTTTTGCACAAATTACCCCCTTCGCTTAAAATTTAAGCAAGGTAAAAAGCCGCCGATCACGACTCTTCGGCGCTCTACATTCGGTTCGGCGCGCGTTATAGTCACCCAAAACAGACCTCAAACAGTCAATCGAGCGGATCATGAGCGGAAACGGCAGAAAACGGCCCCCATTGGTGGCCGACAAGCGCTATGCAGCAAAACCGGCGGCCAAAAAGAAGGCCGCGCCCAAGAAGGCACCCGCCAAACCGGCGGCCCGGCGCAAGGCAGCACCAAAGAAAAGGGCCAAGCCGCAGAGCTTCTGGGGCCGGGCACTGACACCGTTTCGCTGGCTCTTCCGTCTGCTCTGGGCGTTCAGTTGGCGCGTTGGTGTTATAACCGCGCTGATCGTCGGCGGCTTCGCTCTCTACTTTGCCTCTCAGATGCCCGAGATGACGGACCGGATTGATGACCGCGCCCGCGGGTCTGTCACCATTACCGACCGGCAAGGCGAGATTTTCGCATGGCGCGGCGATCAGTTTGGCGGGATGGTCACAACCGAAACGATCTCTCCTCATTTGCGCAATGCGGTTGTGGCCACCGAGGACAAGCGCTTTTACCAGCACCTGGGCATTTCGCCGCGCGGCATTGCCTCGGCTGTCCGGATCAACCTGAGCGAAGGGCGCGGCCCGCTTTCGGGCAACGGCGGGTCCACGCTGACCCAGCAGACAGCAAAGCTGCTGTGTCTTGGCGTTGCCTTTGACCGTGATCGCTGGGACAGCGAACGCGCCTATGAAGCGGATTGCCGCCAAACCTCGCTTTGGCGCAAGGCCCGCGAGGCCGTCTATGCGCTTGGCATGGAAATCGCCTATACCAAGGATGAAATCCTGACCATCTACCTGAACCGGGCCTATCTGGGCGCTGGCAGCCGGGGGTTTGAGGCCGCGGCCCAGCGCTATTTCGGCATTTCGGCAGCCCAGGTGAACCCTGCGCAGGCGGCCATGCTGGCGGGGCTGCTGACCGCACCCTCTGCCAATGCCCCCACCCGCAACCTTCAACGTGCGCAGGATCGCGCGTCGGTGGTCATCGGCCTGATGGCCGATCAGGGCTATCTGACTGACGCGCAGGCCCGCGACGCCCGGTTGAACCCTGCAACTTTGTCCGAGGCCGCCAGCGCCAGTTCAGGCGGGCTGTTTGCCGATTGGGTCATGGACAGCGGGCCGGAATTCTTTACCCGCGACACCACCGAAGATGTCATCATCCGCACCACGCTGGACCAGCGCATTCAAACCGCTGCGGAAGAAGCGATCGTCGAAGTCTTTGAACGTGACCTGGAAGAGGACACGGAAGTGCAGGCGGCGATCGTCGTGATGTCAGCCGATGGCGCCGTGCGCGCAATGGTTGGCGGGCGTGATCTGAGTACGGCGGGAACATTCAATCGCGCCACCCAGGCGCTGCGCCAGACCGGATCTGCCTTCAAGCCGTTCATCTACGCGGCGGCGCTCGATCTGGGCATGTCGCCATACGATATGATCGACGACGCACCAACTTGCTGGCAACGGCGCGGCACGCCTGAATGGTGCCCGCAGAACTATGACCGCAAATTTGTCGGGCCGATCTCAATGCTCGACGCCCTTGCCGCCAGCCGCAATATGCCCGCAATCCTTGTGTCAGAAGATATCGGACGCGAATTGGTCCGCAACGTCGCTGCCGGTTTCGGGGTCGAGGGCGATCTGGCCGCCGGTCCGGCGCTTGCACTTGGCGTGTCAGAAAGCACACTGCTGGAAATGACCGGAGCCTATGCCGGGATCCTCAATGGCGGGTCCGAGGTCACACCTTACGGGCTGACCGATTTGCGGTTCATGGGTGATGACACGCCCCTGATGGATGCGCGCGATGCCGGTATCGGTGAGCGGATCATCCGCGAAGAGGCTGCGCGACAACTGACCTGGATGATGAGCCGGGTCGTTGCAGCCGGCACCGGGCGGCGCGCGCGAATCGATGGTTGGGACATCGCGGGCAAGACCGGCACGACCCAAGGGTCGCGCGATGCCTGGTTCATCGGCTTTACCGGCGATTATGTCACCGGTGTCTGGATGGGTTATGACGACAACCGCCGCCTGTCGGGGATCACCGGCGGCGGGTTGCCGGCGACAATCTGGCAGGAAACAATGTCGCGGGTCCTGAGCGGTCAGCCCCCCACGCCACTGCCAATGATCATTCCCCAGCAGCCCGTCACGACAGGGATTTTGGAAAGCCGTGGTGGGGAAGCGCCGGCGCAGGACATCCTGAACCTGTTGGACAGCATCCTGACAAGTCAGAATTAGGACCCCGGATCCTCACAGCGATCATAGCGGAAGGCATAACCACTCCAGATCATGTAAAGCCCGGTGTTGTCGGCGTCGGGCATCAGCATGGCACGCTCTGTCCAGGTTTCGCCCTCACCCGAGCATTGCATCTGATAAAGAGTGGCATCCATGTCGTTGATATCAACGGGGTCGGTCATCTGGCAGGTGACATCGACCCCATAAAAGACATTGTTTTCGATCTTCAGCGATCCACCATCAACGCCAACCAAAGCACATTCCGCATTGGCGGTCTGCTTGTAGACACCATCAAAAGGATCTGCCCCAAGGGCCGCAGGTAACAGCGCAAGCCCAAAGGCGGTACAGGAAAAAATATGTCTCATCAGATTTGCATCTATGCGCAATTCGGCGGCATCTTTCAATCTTTCATCCATATTGGCGCCCGCGGTCGGTTTCATTGGCCCGGGCAAAGGTCCGGTCTTGATTGCACCCAGCCTTTTTGCCCGCTAGCGTCCCTGAAAATGACAGGAGAACGACGATGAGCGCGATTGAAAGCAGACTGGCAGATCTTGGCGTGACACTGCCCGATGCCCCTGCCCCGGCGGCCAATTATGTCCCATACGTGATTGCGGGCGACCTGGTCTATGTGTCCGGCCAGATTTCCGCCACTTCAGACGGGATGATGACCGGGAAACTGGGCGCTGATATGGATGCAGAGGCAGGCGCAGAGGCAGCACGGAGCTGCGCGATCAGCCTTCTGGCCCAACTCAAATCCGCCTGTGGCGGTGACATCGACCGGCTGGCGCAGGTCGTCAAACTGGTGGGCTTTGTCAATTCCACGGCCGACTTTGGCGACCAGCCCAAGGTCATCAATGGCGCGTCCGATTTCATGGTTGCGGCCCTGGGTGACAAGGGCCGGCATGCCCGCTCAGCGGTAAGCGCCGCCAGTCTGCCTTTCGGGGTGGCCGTGGAAATCGAAGCGATTTTCCAGATCAAATGACCCTGCCTGCGTCCTTCCTTGCCCGCCCCATCACCCATCGCGCACTGCATGACCGCAAGGCGGGTTGCGTAGAAAACAGTGTCAAATCCATTCAGGCTGCATTGGACGCGGGCTATGGGATCGAGATGGATGTGCAATTGACCCACGACGGACATGCCATGGTCTTTCATGATGAGGCGCTGGATCGGCTGACAGGTGAAACGGGCCCGGTGCGTGGCAGAACGCGGGCTGAACTGGAAGCGATCCCCCTGACGGATGATGGCGGAACTATCCCCGCGCTTGATACGGTCCTTGATATGGTCGCGGGCAAAGTGCCGCTGCTGATCGAAATCAAGGATCAGGATGGCGCAATGGGCCCCGATGTCGGCCCGTTGGAGGCTGCCACCTGCGCCGCCCTGAAGGATTACAAGGGCGATGTGGCGCTGATGTCATTCAACCCTCATTCCGTTGCCGCCTGTGCCGCACTCGCCCCGGAAATTCCACGCGGGATCGTGACATCCAGCTATGAGGCGGCGTCCTGGCCAGAGGTCCCTGCTCCGGTCCGGGATGTCTTGCGCGACATCCCGGACTATGACCGCGTCGGAGCATGTTTCATCAGCCATGAGGCCAGCGACCTTGACCGCCCCCGCGTCGCTGAACTCAAGGCGCAGGGCGCGCGCATCTTCACATGGACGATCCGGTCGGCCCAGGCCGAGGCCGCGGCCCGCCGCATCGTCGATAATGTCACATTCGAGGGCTATCTGGCTTGACGCCGCCCGCTATGCCCCCAAGTTGCACCCCATGAGCGACGCCACCATCGACATCACCGCCCACCCCGGTATCGACGCGATTGACGCGGCGGACTGGGATACCTGTGCCTGCCCCGAAGCGGCCGACGGGCGGCCCGACGACCCGTTCACAACCCACCGGTTCCTCAAAGCCTTGGAGGACAGCGGATCGGTTGGCCCCGGCACCGGCTGGCAGCCGCGCTATCTTGCCGTCCGCCAGGGCGGCACGCTGATCGCCACAGCCCCGCTTTATGCCAAAGGACATTCACAGGGCGAATACATCTTCGATCACAACTGGGCGCATGCCTATGAGAACGCAGGCGGGCGGTATTATCCGAAACTTCAGATTGCGGTCCCATTCACCCCAGCGACGGGCCGGCGGTTTCTGACGCGACCGGGGTATGAAGCGATCGGCCTGTCCGCCCTAGTTCAGGGCGCCGTCCAGATTGCGGCAGACAATGAATTGTCATCAGTCCATGCGACCTTTTGTACCGAGGCCGAAGCGATCGCAGGCGAAGAAATGGGCCTGCTGTCGCGGATTGGTCAGCAATTTCACTGGGTCAATGATGGCTATGCCGATTTCGACGCTTTCCTTGCCTCGCTCTCCAGTCGCAAACGCAAGACAATGCGCAAGGAGCGCAGCATAGCGAACGCCTTTGGCGGAGAGATCATTGAACTGACCGGGGATCAGATCCAGCCCGAACACTGGGATGCGTTCTGGGTGTTCTACCAGGACACCGGCAGCCGCAAATGGGGAACGCCTTATCTGACGCGCGAATTCTTTGATATCGCTCATCGGACAATGCGCGACGACATGCTGATGGTGCTGGCCATGCGTGACGGGCGGGCCATCGCCGGGGCGCTGAACTTCATCGGACGCGACACGCTTTTTGGCCGCTATTGGGGCTGCACCGAACACCACCGCTGCCTGCATTTCGAGGTCTGCTATTACCGCGCCATCGACTATGCCATCCGGCATGGGCTGGGCAAGGTCGAGGCGGGCGCACAGGGCGAACACAAGCTGGCACGCGGCTATTTGCCTGTGGCGACACATTCGCTGCACTGGTTCGGCGATCCGGGGTTCAGGGATGCCGTCGCCCACTATCTGGATGCAGAGCGCAATGCGGTAGACAATGAAATTGAAGTGCTGACCCGCTATGGCCCGTTTCGCAAAACCGACATGGAGGACCACCAATGACCGATAAACTGAACGATGCGGCGCGCGCGGAACTGATCGACCCGCTGCTGGCGAACGGCTGGGCACTGGTGGATGGGCGCGATGCGATCCAAAAAACCTTCGTCTTTGCCAATTTTATCGAAGCTTTTGGTTTCATGACCCGTGCAGCGCTTCAAGCAGAGAAACTCAACCACCACCCTGAATGGTCCAACGTCTATAGAAAGGTTGAAGTGACCTTGACGACGCATGATGCAGATGGCCTAAGCGCGCTTGACGCCAGATTGGGTGCAATCCTGGACAAACTCGCCGGAGGCTGAATTGGACGCTTTGCTGAATACCGTGCTTTGGGATGGGAACACCATCGCCGATCTTCTGACGCTTGAATTTCTTGCGTCCGCCGTGGGCAATGTGCTGGCAGCGCTGGCGATCATTTTCATCGGCTTTCTCGTCGGTGGCTGGGTGCGGCGCAGGCTCGTCGGCTTGGGTCGGTCATATGCACATCTTGACATCACGCTGTTCAACTTTCTCGGCAACGTGGCGCGTTATATCGTTATTGGCTTTGCGTTTCTGTTTGTGCTCAACACCTTTGGCGTGCAGACCACCTCGGTCGTGGCTATTGTCGGTGCGGCGGGTCTGGCCATCGGTCTGGCACTGCAAGGCACGCTGTCAAACGTCGCCGCCGGCGTGATGATCGTCTTTTTCCGCCCCATCAAGATCGGTGAGTTCGTCGAGGTGAACGGCCAGATGGGCACCGTAAAGGACATCACGCTGAATTACACTGAGCTGGCCGCAGTCAGCAACGTGCAGATCATCATCCCCAACTCTCAGGTTTGGGGCAACACGATCATCAACTATTCCAGCTATGATACACGCCGGGCCGAATGGACCTTTGGTGTGGGTTACGGGGCCAATCTGAAACTGGCCGAGGACACGATACGCGCCACGATCCTTGCCGATCCGCGCGCCAAACCCGAGCCAGAGCCGTTCATCCAGGTCAACAACCTTGGCGACAGCTCGGTTGATTTTCTGGTCCGTGTCTGGTGCGACAGCGCCGATTACTTTGCCTTTCAGGCGGATATGAAACGTCAGGTGAAAGAGGCGCTGGATGCCGCCGGGATCGAAATTCCCTTCCCCACGCGCACGGTTGTGCAGGTGCAGGGCTAGAGCAGCACGTTACCCCATCACCCCATCGCCGCGAGCAGCGTTTCACCACCAGAGATGTCACAGAGGTCTCGCTCCAGTTCTTCGTTGAGAATTGTCACGACACCGTTTTCGACAAGCATCGAATAGCGCCGGGAGCGGTTGACGAACCCTGCCGCGGGCGCGCTGAAATTCATGCCGATCGCGGTTGTAAACCTGCTCTCGGCGTCCGCCAGCATGCTCAGCCCTTTCTGGGCCGCTCCGGTGCTTTCGCCCCAGGCCTGCATCACGAAAGGGTCGTTGACCGAGATGCAGATGATCTCATCCACGCCCTTGGCCATGAAGCCTTCATAAGTGGCAAGAAAACTGGGCACATGCGCGCTTGAGCAAAGCCCGGTGAAGGCGCCCAGCAGACCGACGATTACAACTTTGCGGTTTTCCAGCTTGTCGGACAGCACCACCTGCTCGGGACCGTCTGTGCCCATGCGCAACAGCGTCGCCTCTGGCAGTCTGTCACCTGTCTTGATTGTCATTTTCATGTCACCTGTTGTGAATTGTATCTGTCGTTGGTTGACATATAGAGTGCAGCGACGAGACGACCAGAAATGTAAAGGTATCCCCGCATGACCCACGTTGTTGTTGTAGGTGCAGGACAGGCAGGCGCATCGCTGGTCGCAAAACTGCGCGCTATCGGATTCGAGGGCGACATCACCCTCATCGGTGCCGAAAAGATCCCGCCCTACCAGCGCCCGCCGCTCTCCAAGGCCTACCTGCTTGGAGAGATGGCCGAGGAACGCCTGTATCTGCGCCCTGCCGCATTTTATGCCGATCAGAAGATCGCCCTGCGCCTCGATACCCGTGTGATCGGGATCGACAACGCCGCACAAACGGTCACCCTCAGCGATGGTGACGTGCTGAAATACGACGAGCTGGCGCTGACCACCGGCGCCCATCCGCGCACCTTGCCTGGCGCTATCGGTGGCATGCTGGATGGCGTTTTTGCCGTGCGCGATCTGGCGGACGCCGATGCGATGGCCCCCGCGTTCCAGCCGGGCAAGCATGTGTTGATCATCGGCGGCGGCTATATCGGGCTGGAAGCTGCGGCGGTGGCATCGAAACTGGGGCTCAGGGTCACCCTTGTCGAAATGGCAGAACGCATCCTGCAACGGGTCGCAGCACCCGAAACGTCAGACTATTTTCGAAAACTGCATCACGGTCATGGGGTGGATATCCGCGAAGGCGTGGGACTGGATCGGTTGCTGGGCGATGATCATGTCACCGGCGCACGGCTGTCTGATGGCACCGAGCTGGACATCGATTTTGCCGTCATAGGCGTCGGCATCACCCCCGCCACGATCCTTGCCGAAAGCGCAGGGATCGACGTCGGCAACGGGATCACGACCGATCACAACGGGCGCACCTCCGATCCGCATATCTGGGCGGCGGGCGATTGCGCCTCCAGCCAGTTTCACGGGCAGGTCATCCGGCTGGAAAGCGTCGGCAATGCCATTGATCAGGCCGAAGCCGTCGCGGTGAATATCGCAGGTGGCGACCAGCCTTATGAAGCCAAACCATGGTTCTGGTCGGATCAATACGACTGCAAACTGCAGATTGCGGGGCTGAACATGGGCTACACGGATGTCTATGTCCGCCACGGCGATGCGGACGGCGTGCAATCCAACTGGTACTACAACGGCGACACATTGCTGGCCGTCGATGCCATGAACGACCCGCGCAACTACATGATCGGTAAACGCCTGATCGAGGCAGGCCGCAGCCCGGACCCGGCACGCATTACCGACCCGGACACAGACATGAAAGCCCTGCTCAAACCGTGAGGATCATCGGCGGCTCTCATCGCGGCACCGCACTGGCGTCGGTAGGTAAAGGCGACACGGGCGCGCATCTGCGGCCAACAACGGACCGTGTGCGCGAGAGCCTGTTCAATGTGCTGCAAGGGGGTCGCTTCGGCGATCCCATCACCAATGCCCGGGTATTGGACCTGTTTGCAGGCACCGGCGCACTGGGGCTGGAGGCGCTGTCGCGCGGTGCTGACCACGCGACTTTCGTCGATAACGGTCGAGCGGCGCAAAAGCTGATCCGCGAAAATATTGGCAAGCTGCGCAGGCAGGATGACACAACACTGCTATGCTCTGATGCGGGCAAGCTGCCGCAGGGTGCGGCCTGTGACCTGGTGTTCCTTGATCCGCCCTATGGGCAAGACCTTGGCGCCAAGGCCCTGGCGGCCGCAAAATCCGCAGGATGGCTGGCACCAGAGGCATTGATCGTCTGGGAGGAAAGCCGCGCACAAATTGCACCACCAGGCTATACCAGCCTTGATCAACGTCGATATGGCGATACTTGGGTCAGTTTTCTGCGGGCTGTCGGCTGATTTGCGCGGTCGCCTTTTTGTGGCTACCCTTGGCCAATGACCGACGCCACTGATTTCAGCCCCATCGCCCCGACTGCGAAACCAGAGCCCGCCAGCGTGCAACTGCCCGCCCCGGTGCCCTTTGGCGTACCGGTCGTCATCGCCGATTGCGCAACCCCGCTGGGCGGAGAAACACTGCTCAGCCTGCTGTGGAAACGTCTGCAAGATGCTGACTGAAGCATGAAGATTTTTCGTCGAAAAATCTCAGGCTCTGTATAATTTTCGACGAAAATTATACGCCGCTACAGCAGTGCCGCCGGGGCCACCCACCATTCCATTCTGGCCACCTGCACGATGCGCGCCACATGGCGCGCGGTGGCCATATCCTTGACCACGGCAAAACAGGTGGCCCCTGACCCTGACATCCCCACCACCGAGACCGCAGGCAAGGACTTCAGTCTGGCGATCGCCTCGGTAATCTCGGGGGCAATGGCTTCGGCGGGGGTCTGCAAATCATTGCGCTGCGCCATCAGCCAGCGCACAAACCCCTCGTAGTCCAACCCTTCGCGCAACTGCAACATCGGGCTGCCGTCCTTTGTTCCAAGCCTCTTGAACACTTCGGGCGTCGGCACATCCACCGGGGGCCGGACCAGCACCAATGCGCAGTCGGGCAAAGACGCAACCGGTGACAACACATCCCCTATGCCCGACATACGCGCCGGGCGGGGCGCGCCCACGCACACAGGCACATCGGCACCCAATGCGGCAACTTCGGGTGCCGTGGCCGGTAGCGGGGCGACCCGCCAAAGCTCGGCCAGCATGGCAAGGGTCGCAGCGGCGTCGGATGACCCGCTGCCAATGCCTGCGGCATGCGGCAAGTGCTTTTCCAGCATCAGGGCCGCGCCCAGTTTCACTCCGCGAACAGCCCGCAAGGTTTCGGCGGCGCGCATGATCAGATTGGTATGGTCGCTGGGCACGCCGGGCGAAAACGGGCCGCTGACAGACAATCGCATGTCCGGTGCGGTCGTCGCGGTCAACTGATCGGCCACATCGGCAAAAACGACCAGACTGTCCAGCAGATGATATCCGTCACCTCGTTGCCCGGTCACATGCAAGGTCAGGTTGACCTTGGCAGGGGCGCTGGCCTTAATCGTCGCCACTGGCGATCCGAATGGGCGCGCGCCCCTCGTCGACCAAAACCAGATCCAACCCACGCTGCAACTTGTCACGGATACGCAATGCTTCAGTCTCTTCGGGATCGAAGGAAAGAGCGCGCTGCCATTGAAAGCGCGCTTCAATCTCACGGCCAACCGCCCAGAAGGCATCGCCAAGGTGATCGTTAATCACCGGGTCAACCGGCTCGAGCGACGCCGCGCGCTCCAGTTGCACGACAGCCTCTTCATAGCGGCCCAATTGGAAAAATACCCACCCCAAACTGTCAACAATCGCGCCGCTGTCAGGCCGTGCGGCGGCGGCCGTCTCAATCATCTCAAGGGCCTCGTCCAGTTTTTCGCCCCGCTCAACCAGCGAATACCCCAGATAATTCAACACCTGAGGGTTGTCAGGTCGCAAGGCCAGTGCGGCCCGAAAATCTGCTTCGGCACCGGGCCAGTCATCAATCCTGTGACGCGAAATCCCCCGCGTGAAATAGACAAACCAACGCGCAACATCAGCTTCGCCATAGAGCGCGAGCGCCTGGGAATAGGCGGCGATGGATTCTTCATATCGTTCTGCCTGACGTAAGGTGTCACCTGTCACCGCAAAGACTTCGGGCAAGTCCGGGTGACTGCGGGTCAGGGCTTCCAGCACTTCGATGGCCGCATCCATCCGTCCCGCTTCGCGCAGCACCGCTGCCCGACCCAGCTCTGCGGCATAAAAGGACGGATCGTCGCGTGGTACCGAGGCATAGACCGTATTGGCAAGGTCGTGTTGTTCCAGGTTCTCCAGCAACCGTGCCGTCATCAGCACGGCAGTGGTATTTTCAGGCCAAAGATATGTGGCAGCGCGGGCATACATCAAAGTGAAAGACCCCGGCGCATCCTGCTCCGCCAGCCCAGCAATGACATGATACAAATCAGCAAGGCCCTGCGCAGGCGTGCGGACCGCATCATAGGCCACCGCTTCGCCCGAAGCCAACTGGTCCCGCAGCTGCGTCACGCCCGGATCGCTCTGGCCACCAAACACACGATCAATGACTGCGATCGCTTCGTCATTGCGGCCCAACTGGCTCAGGATCTGCGCATAGGCGATCGCGCTTTGGCGACTGTAGCGCATCCCGCCCGTGGCGGGACCCGTGAAGATCGCCTCGGCCCCCTCAAAATCACCGACTGACGCCAGCGCATAGGCCTTATGCGTCAACCCATAGACCGTCATGCCATCCGTGGCGATCACCTGATCAAAGCTCGCGATGGCGCGGGTCATGTCGCCCAGCCCCAGATAGGCCCATCCCTGTGCCAGCCCGTCAACCAGCGGGCCAACCCGCTGACCGGCTTCCAACCCGTTCAGGATATCTGTCCAGTTGCCCGCCTTTGCGTTGGCGGCCATCAGCGTCAGGTTCGCTATCTGACTGTCAATGCCCTGATCCAGGATCGCCTGCGCCAGAGGCACGGCGCGGTCGAACTGCCCTTGTGCAATGAAGGATGTCAGCGCATTTTCAAGCAGGAAGGGGTTTGTGGGATCGGCATCCAGCCCTTGCGAAAAATACCGTGACGCCGCCGCAAAGTCATGCGCCGAAATCGCTTGCCGCGCGGCCAGATATGACCCCGGATCGGGTTGCGCGAAAACCGGCGCGGCGCCTGCGATGGCAAGCGCGGTTAAGGCCCCGAAAATTGATTGCTTCAACACAGTCAGACTCATCCCTTCGATGTCAATCGCCGCACCCTAGTCAGCCCTACGTTGGCATGCAAATCACACTCTTTTGCAGCGGCGATTCTTTGCGGATAGCGATTGATGAACTGCCTGGAAGGCGACGCGAAAAAACAAGAAGACAGGCCATTACGGCCCATCTGCTCGCCCTGCCAATACTGCCCGCACGCGCCTATTCAATATGGCGCTTCACGTTGAAAATGACACTAAGCGATGAAGCGATTCGCCGTCAAGAGACTGATTCGCGAATCGGTCAGCTTGTCGGGGCATAAACCCGGCACAGCGGGTCAACCGGGACCGGGCTGACCAGAAAAGGCGTCTCGGGCGGCATCCCGCTTTCTTCCAGCCAGACACCGTTGAGGCAGAAATCCTGCGCATAGTTGCCAAGGTTGAACCCAAAGCCGGGAGTGCCGCAATCCGTTGCCGTGCCGTCAGCATTCCAGGCCTGACTGACACCCAGCCCCATCTCGCCCGGTGTCATGAAGACGCTGCGCACAGGATCATAATTCAGAAACCAGCTCGCGTCCTCGCGGCGCGTGGCCATGTCCCATTTCCCCAGTAGCTGGCCGTCCTGATACCCGGCGATCTTGAACAGGGTCACATCATCCTGCGTGACAACGGGCTTGTTCAGGGCGGTTGGATCAATGGTCATCTGTCCGGTCATCGTATAGCCATTTGACCCCTGCCAGCAGAAATAGAAATCCGCCGCATCGGCTTTGGTGGACAGCAAAACCACAAGAAAGGCCAAACTCTTCATCAAGCGTCATTCTCCCGCATCACATGCCCCGCCAGATAAAGCGATCCGCAAATCAGGATACGCGCATTCGGCGCCTGCGCAACAATGGCCTTGATCGCGGCCTGCACATTGTCGGCAACCTGCGAAGGCAGGCCGGCCTTTCTTGCCTCTGCCGCCGTCTGCGAGGCTGGAATCGTTGCGCTCTCGCCTGGAATAGAAACAGCCGTCAGCGTCTCTGCCACCCCCGCCAATTGTCGCAGGTAGCCGCCGATATCCTTGGTGTTCAACATTCCGCAAATCAGATGCGTTGGTCTGGGCGGTTGCGCACGCAACGTCTCAGCCAGGGCCCGCCCCGCCGCCGGATTATGCCCGCCATCCAGCCACAACTCTGCCGGGGCGGCCAGATCAACCAATGTGCCCCTGTTCAGCTTTTCCATTCGGGCTGGCCACTCGGCGCGGGTCACAGCCGCCTCGCAGGCCGCTTCACCCTTGCCCAGCGCGCGCAGCGCGGCAATCGCGGCCCCTGCGTTCATCACCTGATGCGGGCCGGGCAGCTTCGGCAGCGGCAGGTCAAGCAGCCCGCGTTCGTCCTGATAAATCAGCCGAGCGCGCTCTAGGCTCACATGCCAGTGCTGACCATAGGCAAGAAGCGGCGCACCAAGTGCTGCGGCCCGCGCTTCGATCACATCCATGCCGTCCTCATGCTGCGGGCCTACCACACAGGGCACACCACGTTTGATGATCCCCGCCTTCTCGCCCGCAATGGCCCCCAGCGTCTCTCCCAGAAACTGCTGGTGGTCCAGATCGACCGGCGTGATGATGGTCAACGCAGGGTCAGCGATCACATTGGTCGCATCCAACCGCCCGCCCAGACCCACCTCTAGCAAGGTATAATCGGCAGGAGTTTCGGCAAAAGCCAGCAGCGCGGCCACCGTCGTGATCTCGAAATAGGTGATCGGATCAGGGCCGTTCGCCGCATAGCAACGGTCCAGCACATCGGTCAGTGCCGCTTCCGTGATCAGATCACCTGCAAGGCGGATGCGCTCATGAAACCGCGCCAGATGCGGGGACGTATAGGCATGCACCCGCGATCCGCCGGCCTCTAGCCCTGCACGGATCATGGCCTGTGTTGATCCTTTGCCATTGGTCCCGGCAACGTGGATCACAGGCGGCAAACGAAGTTGCGGGTTGCCGACCGCCTCAAGCAGCCGCCACACACGATCCAGGGTCAGATCAATGACCTTGGGGTGCAGGGCCATCATCCTTTCCAGGATCACATCAGAGGTTTGGGTCACTTCGCCCCTTCCGCAGCGGCGATTTCTTCGGCGGCTTCGGATTTGATTTCCGGCGCAGGCAGGTCACCCTTCACAGGCGCAGGCTGTTTCATCAACAAACGTACAATCGTGACCAGTTCATCTTTGAGGTCCGTGCGCTTGGTCACCCGGTCCAGCATGCCGTGATCCAGCAGGTATTCGGCGCGCTGGAAACCTTCGGGCAGCTTTTCCCCGATGGTCTGCTCGATCACCCGCGCCCCGGCAAAGCCGATCAGTGCGTTTGGCTCGGCAATCTGCACATCCCCCAGCATCGCATAAGAGGCAGTGACACCGCCCGTCGTGGGGTGCGTCAGGACCACGATATAGGGCAAGCCAGCCTCTTTCAGCATTTGCACCGCAATCGTCGTGCGCGGCATTTGCATCAGGCCAAGAATACCTTCCTGCATCCGCGCCCCGCCAGCCGCGGAGAACAGGATCAGCGGGCGTTTGAGCTTGATCGCACGCTCAGCCGCCGCAACAATGGCGTTGCCGACATACATCGACATCGACCCGCCCATGAAGGAAAAATCCTGCACGGCGACGACAACGCCTGTTCGGCCGACGTCGCCCTCGGCCACCAGCATCGCGTCTTTTTCGCCGGTTTTCCTGCGGGCTTCCTTGATCCGGTCGGTATAGCGTTTCTGATCGCGGAAATGCAGCGGATCAACCGTTGGCTCTGGCACGTCCACCTCGACATAGACACCGCCGTCGAAAATGGATTTCATCCGGTCGCGCGCGCCAATCGCCATGTGGTGCCCACAATTGGTGCAGACGTTCAGGTTGTCCGCCAATTCGCGGTGAAACAGCATCGTGCCGCAGTCATCGCATTTGGTCCAAAGGTTGTCCGGCACCTCGCGGCGTGAAAAGAGCGAATTGATCGTGGGGCGGACGTAGTTGGTGATCCAGTTCATAAGCGGGGCCTTTACGGGGTTTTCCACATTTCAAATATGACGGTGCGTAGCGAATTGCAATCAGCGCTGAAGGGTGATCCGTGCCGCAAGCCACATGACCAACACTGACAACAGCAGGCTCAACAGCTGAAAGACCGCGCCGGGACTGAACACGGCCTCGATGCCTTTGCTATACAATGCCGGGTCCTGATAGGGATACAGGAACAAGGCCAGCCCCGAAGCTGGCCATCCCTGCACCCCCACCACAAGCAATGCAAAGACGTTGTTGGCCAGATGCAACCCGACAGCCGCGCCCAGATTGCCTGTCCGCGCGGTCAGGTCAGCACAGGCGAGACCCAGGGCGGTTGCCCAAATCATCCAGAGTACGCCTTCTGCGGTGCCGGTCCCGCTCCAGAAATGGGCGGCACCGAACAGCGCTGAAGGCACGAACATCCACATCCAGCGGCTGCGCGAAAAGCAGGCAAATTGCTGTTGCAGGTATCCGCGAAAGAACAGCTCTTCCGTGCCGACCTGAATGAGCAGTGCCACAAGCGCCAATGGCAGCATCAGCGCCCAGGCGCCAAGGCCCCGCACCTCTGCCAGATCGGCGGTGTTTATCCACGGTGGCAGTATCTCAAGCACAAGCAGCCAGACAGCAACGGCCCAGCCGACCCGGATCAGATCCCGCCGCGCCGCCGCGGCAGGCCCGATCAATGACGCCAGGCCGCGCCCATGGATCACGCGCAGAAGGATCAGGAACCCGATCAGGACCACGCCATAGGCATAAAACCGGGCCAATGTGCCGAATGCGCTGGTGCCTTCATAAAAGGCCTGCCGGGCGGCGTCGGTCGGCAGGAACGCGGCAAAAATGCGGGGCGAGAAGGCAAAGACCACATCAAATGCGATGATCATTGCCAGCACCCGCCAGAACTCTGGTGCCTGCAGGGCGGGGCGCACGAACGCGCGATGTGCTGCATAAGGATCGGTCATTGCGCGACCCTACGCCACGTGGCTGCGACCGCAACCACCCCGCGCAAGGGCTTGCGCCTTGCCTGCCCTCAAATTAGACCCATCCCAACAGCTTTCGGAGGAATTTACAGATGCCCAAGACCCAGGTCGACAAGACACACCTGCCCAGCCGCCACGTGACCGAAGGCCCTGCGCGGGCGCCGCACCGATCGTATTTCTATGCGATGGGTCTGGATGAAGAGGCGATCAGGCAGCCCTGGGTCGGCGTCGCGACCTGCTGGAACGAAGCAGCCCCATGTAACATCGCCCTGAACCGTCAGGCGCAGTCGGTCAAGCTGGGCGTCAAAAAGGCCAACGGCACCCCCCGCGAATTCACCACGATCACCGTCACCGACGGGATTGCGATGGGTCACGAAGGTATGCGCTCGTCGCTTGCTTCGCGCGAAGCGATCACGGACACGGTGGAGCTGACGATGCGCGGGCACTGCTATGACGCGCTCGTGGGTCTGGCCGGATGCGACAAATCGCTCCCGGGAATGATGATGGCGATGGTGCGGCTGAATGTGCCGTCTGTCTTTATCTATGGCGGGTCGATCCTGCCGGGCCGTCTGGACGGCAAGGACGTGACCGTGCAGGACGTGTTCGAAGCGGTAGGCAAACACCAGGCGGGCAATATGTCGGACGCGGAACTGGAAGTGCTGGAACGGGTCGCCTGCCCCTCGGCTGGCGCCTGCGGCGGGCAGTTTACCGCCAACACAATGGCCTGCGTGTCCGAGGCGATTGGCCTTGCGCTGATGAATTCCTCTGGTGCGCCTGCCCCATATGAAAGTCGCGACCAATACGGCATCGCTTCGGGCGAAGCGGTCATGCAGCTGATCGAAAAGAACATCCGCGCCCGCGATGTCGTGACCCGCAAATCACTGGAAAACGCAGCGCGGGTTGTGGCCTGCACGGGCGGGTCCACCAACGCGGGCCTGCACCTGCCCGCCATCGCTCATGAAGCCGGGATCGATTTCGACCTTTTCGATGTCTGCGACATCTTCCGCGACACGCCTTACTTCGTCGATCTCAAACCCGGCGGTCAATACGTGGCCAAGGACCTCTATGAAGCTGGCGGTGTGCCGGTCGTGCTGAAAGAATTGCGCAAAGCCGGTCTGATCCACGAAGACTGCATGACCGCATCAGGCCGCACCATGGGCGAAGAACTGGATATGATCGAGGGCGACGCGGACGGCAAGGTGATCTACCCGGTCGAAACCCCGTTGACGCCCACAGGCGGCGTTGTGGGTCTGAAAGGGAACCTTGCCCCCGAAGGGGCCATCGTGAAGGTCGCGGGCATGTCCGAGGAAGAACAATCCTTTACCGGACCAGCGCGCGTATTCGAAAGCGAGGAAGAAGCGTTCGAGGCCGTCAAGGCGCGCCTGTATGAAGAAGGCGAGGTCATCGTCATCCGCAATGAAGGCCCCTCTGGCGGGCCAGGCATGCGCGAGATGCTGGCGACGACGGCGGCACTTTCCGGGCAGGGCATGGGCAAGAAGGTCGCGCTGATCACCGATGGCCGCTTTTCGGGTGCGACGCGCGGCTTTTGCGTCGGCCATGTCGGGCCAGAGGCGGCCCATGGCGGGCCGATCGGCCTGTTGGAAAACGGCGACATGATTACAATCAACGCGATCACCGGTGAATTGAGGGTAGACCTGAGCGACGCTGAATTGGCGACGCGCAAGGAGAATTGGCAAGGCCCGAAAGAGACGATCTATGCATCCGGTGCGCTGTGGAAATACGCCCAGCTTGTGGGCGGGGCGCGTCTTGGGGCGGTCACGCATCCGGGTGCCAAGGCTGAAAAACACATCTACATGGACCTCTGAACGCATGAACCGCCTGGCCCTAGCAATGATCGGGGTGTTGGGGATCACCGCCTGCACCCCGCTTGGCTCGTCGGCACGGTCTGTCACTCTGGGTCAGGGCAATGTGATTGCGACCCCCCCTGCGGGGTACTGTGTCGACAGCGTATCGAGCCAGCCTGCAAGGGATTTTGCCGTCCTGGCTCCTTGCGCGACGCTCGGCGGCCGGGGGGCTGCACCCAGCATTGTCGGCGTGGCCACAGTCCAGGTCGGCCCGGCCGACAGCGGCGCCGCGGTCGTTGATGAAATCGCCCTGCGCGATTTCCTTATCACCAGCGAAGGCGCCAGCCTGCTGAGCCAAAGCGGCAGCGCCGAGGCGATAAAAATCGTGTCAAGCCAGGCCTTCAACAGTCAGGTGATGATCTATTTCACCGATGAAGGGCCCCCGCCGCTCGCCGGTCTGCAACGCGAAGAATGGCGTGCCTTCACCAATGTGAACGGACGTCTGGTCACCATTGGGGTGCGCGGGCTGGCTGCCGCCCCTCTCAAGGAAGGATTGGGGGCGACACTGCTCAAGAGGATGGTGGCGGGGGTCGCACCCGCCGATCCCTGAAGCGTTTCGCCGGTTTCCAACGCGCAGCCGGTTTGGCTAGACTGCGCATCGACACAGGAAAGACACCGCGCATGCCAATCTCGCTGACAGGCCCCCTCGACCGGTTCTTGCAACGTCGCGCCCTCGCGCGCTGGCAGCGGGCAGGGCGCCGCGTTTCCACGACTGACCTTGGCACACTGGATCGCCAGAGCACCGCAGCTCGCAGGCTTCTGCGCGCCGTAACCGCCTTTCGACAGGACGCCGACAGCAGGCTCGCCTTGCCACGGATCGGATCGACCACTTTTCCGCAACCCCCCGGCACTGACTGGGCATGGCGCCCGAAACCCTGGCGGGTCCCGGCGACGCCCGCCGGGGTCGCGCCTGCGCTTTCAAAGATGGAACTGACAAACGAACTGGTGATTTTTCACGATTGCAAAACCGCCGAAATCAGCCTGCGCCAGACGCGCAATGCGCGCGCCACCGATCTGGCCCCCTTCGGCATCACGCTCGAGACGTTTCACTTCTCCGGCAATTATCTGTCGCTGGTCATCGAAATTCCTCAGGGCTCTTGCGAGGGGCTCCGGAAACGGCACCTGATCCGGCTGGCCGCTATGATTGAACGCGAAGGCCCCACCACGATCCATGCACGTCTGAATGTCAAAAACGGCCCCAACACCGAACAGGTGCTGCTGACACTGCCGGACCAGAGCGCTGAAACAATGGTCGAATTCGATCTGGCCTACAGCGGTCTGAACGAACGGCGGGCCGAACGGATGTGGATCGACCTGATGATCGAAAGCCCCGCCATGAACAGGATTGACATCCGCGACCTGACGCTCTGCCGCTATCCGCGGGCGGACATCTGAGGAGAACCATGATGAGATTCATCAACACACAGGTCAAAGCGGGTCACTGGCAGGGCGACCTGATTGAAGCGGATGAGGCGCAGCCTGGGTTGCGCGTCACCCACCTGGGCCAGGCGCTTGACGGCGTGACATGCCAGAATGACCCCGCCAATGACGTCTGGCGGGTCACCGTGCCAATCCCGCCGGACCTGATCAGCGACGGCGTGCAGACTTTTGTCATCAGCGATGCTGACGGCACGACGCTTGAGAGTTTTTCAGTGATCTGCGGAGAGCCCCTGACAGATGACCTGCGCGCCGAAATCGGCCTGCTGCGCAGCGAACTTGACCTGCTGAAAAGGGCATTCCGGCATCACTGCACCGAAACCTAGGGACGGCATGATACGTTTCCCAAGGCCAATTGGATGCGTTTAATACAAGATCTCAACTCATTGTCAGAATGACAACCGGTGTACCTCGCGCCCCGTAACAATTTTGTTAACAGGGAACGAAAGGACACCCAATGAACCGTCGCTTTGCAATCAAATCATCCATCCTCGCCGCTGGCGTTGCCATAGCCGCCGCCTGTGCACCGCTGGCGGACAGCGATCCTGATATTGTCGATATCGCCGCATCCAACGGCAACTTCAACACACTTGTCGCAGCCGTCACCGCCGCAGGGCTGGTGGACACACTGAAAGGCGACGGCCCTTTCACGGTGTTTGCGCCAACAGATGCGGCCTTCGCAAAACTTCCCGCCGGCACTGTGGATTCGCTCTTGCTGCCGGAAAACAAGGACCAGCTGATCGCGATCCTGACCTATCATGTGGTCCCCGGTGCGGTCACATCTGACCAATTGGCCGGTCAACGCCTGAGCGTGGCCACCGTGAACGGTGAAGAAGTCCACATCGACGGGCGCAACGGCGTGAAGGTCGAAGACGCCAATGTCACAACCGCCGATATCATGGCGTCCAACGGTGTGATCCATGTGATTGATCGCGTGCTGCTGCCCTAATCGCAGCCTTTCGCGCCAATTTGAGCATCAGCGCCCTGCTGCGGGAACGCGGCAGGGCTAGCCAGACACCTGTTGGCGCGCCTACCCATCCCCACCTAACTCATCCCAGATCTCTCTGACCCAGCGCATGATGAGTTGCGCCTCGTGCCAACGGTTCGACAATTCGCGCCCTTGCGCGTCGGTCATCGCATATTCCGGCGGCCCCAATTCGCAGACAAAGATGCAATCGCCTGATGCGTTCCGCGCCCTCCAGTCGGCCAGCCCTTCGCGCCACCAGTCCTTGAACAGCGCCACCCATTTCTGGTGCTGCGGGAAATCCAGTTGCAACTGGATTTGCTGCCGCGAGGCGACGCGGCCCTGAAAACTGTCAGAGCGTTGCAGAATGCGGCTCATCAATCCAAGGTCATGGTCTGACAAGGGAAACCAGAACTCGCGGTCCACCACGTAATGCGACAGGTCAGCGCACACCCGCATCTGGGGGATACGGTCAAGCAGTTGCAGCGTTGTATAAAGGTCGTTGGTGATGCAATTGCGATGGCTCTCAAACTGGATCGGCACGCCAATCCGGTCGGCCATGTCGATCCATGTCTCGATCACCGCCACCATGTCATCCAGCGCAATCGGCATCACCTGCCCGATCACATCGACAAAGGGCGCGCCGAAATCGGCAGCCATGTGCAGCGTGTCGTCCAGACTCTCGATCGTCTTGGGGAAGGCCACGATGAGAGGCGTCAGCCCGTTGCCTTCCATGTGCGGGCGCACGGCATGGGCAACCGCCACGTCAGAGGCACCCAGATCAATCGCCATGCCGTCAAAGCCCGCCGCGGCGACCATCTCGCAGACCTGCTCATGGGGCAGTTTGACACCGGTCTGGTCATGCGGCTGCATCGCCCAGAGAGAGGTATAGACTTGAAGGCGTCTCACTGAGGATACCCGTCCCGGACTTGATCCGGGACCTCATGGCTGGCGGGGAGGTCCCGGATCAAGCCCGGGACGGGCGCGGCACTCATTCCGCCGGCATCCGGGTCACCCGCCCGCCGCTGCGCGGAATGATCCAGACCTCATCCATCGGATACTGGCTTTCGTCCTTGGCCATCAGCTTGCGGATCACTTCCACCTGAAATTCCAGCCAGCCCATACGGTGTACATCACCTGCCTTCCTTTCAATTACGTCGTTCAATTCACGCAGTTTCCAGAACGGCACCGCGGGGAACGTATGATGCGCCGTATGATAGGGCATCTGCCAGCAGAGCCACCGCTGCAAGGCATTGGCGCGGGTGGAGCGGGTGTTTTCCATAATATCATTCTCGTGGCTCAGCCCCAGATGCTCGATTGTATTTTGCAACTGATGCACGGGCTTGGTCAGGACCATGGGGATGATCCAGAAGGTCAGCGCCACCCAGGACCCCGCCAAAACAGAGATCAGCGCAATCACCGCATAGCCCAAAAGATGCAGTCGGCTCTCAAGGACCACGCGGGCTTCTTCCTCGACCCGGATGAACGGCTCGATCACGATCCCCCAGGCACGGCGGGCGACGCCAAACGCTCGGTTGCGCCAATAGGTGACACCAATGAGCCAAAGCAAGTATGTGGTCAGCCTATAGGGTTCGCGCACCAGCTCGCCATCGCGTTCCCAATCCTGCGTATATTGGTGATGGGCAAAATGCATGATCTGGTCGAAATCCCGCGGAAAGATCTGGACGAACCCGATGATCCGGCCAAAGACTTCGTTCAATTTGCGGGTTCTGAACACGGTAGCATGGGACAGCTCATGCTGGGCCGCATAGAGAAAATTCAGCAGGACACCCAAGGCAAATCCCGTGACCCAGACCCATCCGGTGCCAAGCGCATAGCCATGCAGCACCGCCACAATCACAATGGCCCCCAAATGGCTGGCCATTTGCAGCGCGCCGCGCAGGTCGGAGCGTTCCGACAGGCTGCGCAGCTCTCGCGGGGTCAGAAAATCACGACGCGAAAAACTCTGTTCCATGACCATATGGTGAGTGCTAAGTTATTCTCCGTCAATCCTTAAGGGCTGGCCAACTTTCGCAAGACGCGGTGCCTTATCAATGTTGAGCGCGCGTATCGCGTTACGCCACGTTGAGGGTGACCTGCGCCGCGAGTTTGGTCATGCTCGGCCCCACAAGCGGAGGCACAAACATGACCCGGTACCCCAATCTACTCTCGCCCCTTGATCTGGGGTTCACAACGCTCAAGAACCGGGTGCTGATGGGATCAATGCACACCGGACTGGAAGAAACAAAAGACTGGAACCGGGTCGCGGAATTCTATGCCGAACGCGCCCGTGGCGGCGTTGGGCTGATGGTAACAGGCGGCATGGCCCCCAACCCCGAAGGTGGTGTTTTCCCCGGCGCCGCGGGGCTTTTCTCTGACGAAGACATCGCCAACCACCGGATCGTCACCGATCGCGTGCATGATGCGGATGGCAAGATCGCGATGCAGATCTTGCATGCAGGCCGTTACGCCTATTCGCCAGACTGCGTGGCCCCTTCTGCCATCAAATCCCCGATCTCGCCTTTCCTTCCCAAAGAACTGGATGAAGATGGGATCGAAAAGCAGATCAGCGATATTGTCACTGCCGCTGCCCGCGCCCGGAAAGCGGGCTATGACGGGGTCGAGGTGATGGGATCGGAAGGGTATTTCATCAACCAGTTCCTTGTCACCCATACCAACAAACGCAGCGACCGCTGGGGCGGCTCTTACGAGAACCGGATGCGGCTGGCGGTCGAGGTCGTGCGCCGGGTGCGCGCGGCGGTCGGCGGTGATTTCATCGTGATTTACCGCCTGTCCATGATTGATCTGATCCCCAACGGATCCACCTGGGAAGAGGTCGTACAACTGGCCAAGGCCATCGAACAGGCAGGGGCCACGATCCTCAACACCGGCATCGGCTGGCACGAAGCGCGCATCCCGACCATCGCCACATCCGTTCCCCGCCGTGCCTTTGCCTGGGTGACGAAAAAGCTGATGGGCGAAGTGCAAATCCCCGTCATCACCTCAAACCGGATCAACATGCCTGACGTTGCCGAAGGCGTGCTGGCCGACGGCTGCGCCGATATGGTCAGCATGGCGCGCCCGTTTCTTGCGGATGCCCATTTTGTGGCAAAGGCAAAGGCCGGCAAGGCCGCCGAAATCGCGCCTTGCATTGCCTGCAATCAGGCCTGTCTGGATCACACCTTCAGCGGCAAACTGTCCTCCTGCCTGGTCAATCCGCGCGCCTGCAATGAAACGGAACTCACCATAGAACCGGCTGTCAGGCATAAGGCAATCGCGGTCGTGGGTGCTGGCCCTGCCGGCCTGTCGGCTGCACTGACCGCCGCCGAGCGCGGACACGCTGTCACGATCTTCGACAAGGCGGATGAGATCGGCGGCCAGCTCAACATGGCCAAACAGGTCCCCGGAAAAGAGGAGTTCTGGGGGCTGGTGGACTATTATCGCACCATGGTCGCCAAGGCAGGGATCACCCTGCGACTTGGCACAATCGCCACGCCGGACGACCTGGCAGATTTCGATGACGTCATCATCGCCACTGGCGTCGCCCCGCGTGACCCCGAAATTCCCGGTCAGGATGGCCCGACCGTTCTGTCCTACATCGACGTGCTGCGCGGCAAGGCAAAGGTCGGCAAGTCGGTCGCGATTGTCGGCGCAGGCGGCATTGGCTTCGACGTCGCGGAATTCCTTGTGACAGATGCAAGCCCGACTGAGGACCTTGATGACTGGCTGGCCGAATGGGGCGTGGGCGACCCTGCGCGAACCCGCGGCGGCTTGCGGCCGGAAGGGCCAAAACCGGACGCCCCCGTGCGGCAGGTCACGCTGCTTCAACGCAAACCCGAGAAACTGGGCAAGCGACTGGGCAAGACAACCGGCTGGATTCACCGCGCCGGGCTGCAAATGAAGAACGTGCAGATGATCGGTGGCGTGAACTATGAAAAGATCGACGCAGAAGGGCTGCACATCAGCCACGGCGACGCGCGCGAAAACCCAAGAGTGATCGCGGCAGATACCATCGTGCTTTGCGCAGGTCAGGTTCCACAACGTCGCCTCGCCGATGAGCTGATCGCCCTTGGGCGCCGGGTCCATGTGATCGGTGGCGCGGATGTGGCCGCAGAACTGGACGCCAAACGCGCAATCGATCAAGGCACACGTCTCGCTGCGGCTTTGTGACGCCACGTTACGCCACAGCGGCCCGCATGGCCTGACACCCGCGTCAATCGCCTGTCCCCGAAGGCAATTCAGGCCATTTCCGCTGTTTCCGCATCAGCACCAAAGCGGATTTATACCCCCGTATTGTCAGGCATTTGTCCCATTCCTGCCTGATTTGACCATCATTGTGAGGGGAACGGTATCAGATAATAGTGCTAGGAAGTTTCATGGATCGACTGACAGAAATGGAGGCCTTCGCCACGGTTGTGGACCAGGGCGGGTTTACGGATGCCGCCAAAAAGATGGGCATTTCCAAGTCTGCCGTGTCTAAACACGTATCATCGCTCGAGGCGCGTCTTGGCGCCCGCCTTCTGAACCGCACGACGCGCCGCGTCAGCCCGACAGAAATCGGCCTGGCCTATTATGACCGCGCCCGCCGGGTCCTGAATGACGCGGGCGAAGCTGACGCGCTCGTCACATCCATGCAGTCTGCACCATCCGGGCTGTTGCGGATCAGTGTTGCCACGGATTTTGGCGTGAACCACCTGTCACCTGTGTTGGGCGATTTCCTGTCGGAGTTTCCCGACATCACGGTCAATATGGCGCTTAACAACCGCTATGTTGAACTGATCTCGGAAGGTTTCGACATGGCGGTCCGCATCGGTGAGCTGGAGGACAGCAGCCTGCGCGCACGCAAACTGACCGAAACAACCAAACGCATGATCGCAAGCCCCGCCTATTTTGAGCAGTACGGCCGACCTGAAAAGATCGACGATCTGAATGAACATAAGCTGCTGCATTATTCCAATCAGGCCAACTCTGCCGTTTGGAAGCTGACGGCCCCTTCCGGTGAAAAGCGGCAGGTCCGCACTGCGGGCTGGCTGACAGTGAATGACGGGCAATCGCTGCTGAACGCCTGCATTGGCGGGCTTGGCATCGCCTATTTGCCCAGTTTTCTGTATGCAGACGCAATGAAAGACGGGCTTGTCGAAGAGGCCATTCCCGGCCTTCCGGTTGAAATGCAGGGGATCTATGCGGTTTATCCGCCGGGCCGTTTCACCCAACCCAAGGTGCGTGCATTCATCGACTTCCTGGCCCATGCCTTTGCCGACAAGGGCCCCGATACCTGGTAGTTTTCCCAAGTGTGCATTGAACGACTGACGCGGCCGTGTTTTTGGCCGCGTTTTCTTGCCTTAAAGCTATTGTAACTTGTCTGCCTTATCCGGTTTGCATTGGCGGCCGGAAAGGTTCTTTCATGGACACACTCATGCGCATACTTGCGCCGCGCAGCATCTTTGGGTTTGTTGTGCGACTTGTTTTCTGGATCGCATTGATTGCGGTGGCAAATTCCAGCTTTGACAGGCTGTTCAATATTCACGGAACCTTTCGGGCAAGCTATGATCTGGCGCATGCGGTCATTGTCGGCGGTCCGTTCATCTCGTTTTTCATGGGCGTCACGGTGCTTCAGTTGCGTTTGCAGCGCCGCTTGTGGGGGCTATCGCGCAAAGACGGGCTGACCGAATTGAACAATCGGCGCACTTTCTTTGAGATGGTAGAAAAGGCGCGGACGCCACGCAATTGCGGCATGCTGTTGATGCTGGACGCCGACAGGTTCAAGACGATCAACGATACCTATGGCCATCTAGCGGGCGATCATTGCCTGAAATCAGTTGCCTATACCCTGCTTCGCAGTGTCCGCGAAGGCGACATCCTGGGGCGGCTTGGCGGAGAGGAATTTGCAATTTATCTGAAGAATGCGTCGGTTGAAACAGCGAGCGTCATTGGCGAGCGTCTGACGAAACCGATCACCTTTGAGACCGAAACCCGCGACTGTCTTTCGGTGACGCTTTCCATCGGTGCGACGCGCGCACCCCCTGAGATGTCGATCGACGCGCTGATCGCTCAGGCTGATGAAGCGCTCTATCACGCAAAACAGACCGGGCGCGCCAGATACGTATTGTGGACGCCAGGTTTGCAGGCCAGCGAAATGGGGAAAACTGCCTAGCGCTGGGTTGATGTCACAATCACCTCGACGCGGCGATTTGCCTTGCGCCCCGCCTCGGTCAGGTTGGAGTAAATGGGTGCAAGATAACCCATTCCTTCTGCTTCCAACTGCGCCCGATCCACGCCATAGGCGTTGACCAATCGTTCCAACACGGACGCCGCCCGGCGCTTTGAGAGCGCGATGTTTATCTCAAGCGAACCGGATGAATCCGTGTGTCCGACAAGTGCAACGGTCAGTCCCGGCTCATTCGCAAGGAAGTCAGCCAAAGCTTGCAGCGATGCATAGTCCTGTTCAGCAAGCTGAGCAGACCCTGTTTCAAAGCTCAGATCTGCCAGCACAGCACGCCCGACATTCTCAAGTTGGTCGGCCAGAGTTGCCTCCGGTGCGGCACCAAACGCCCGCAAGGGTGCGGCCGCGGCCTCGGCAATCGGGGCGGGTCCATCTGTGAGGGGGCCAACATGGGTAATCTGCACAAAGCCCGCCTCTGCTGTGCGGCTGGTCAACAGGGTCAGGTATTCCGGACCATCAACGCCAATGCGTTGGGCGGCCAGAAACCGGAAATCGCCGATATTGACGCGCATTTCCGGCGGCGGGAGAACCTCTACCCCAAAGCGGAAATCAAAGCCGCCGCAAGCCTCTGTCTGGCATTCAAAGATGATGCGATAGCGATCATTGCGCAGCTGTTCGCGCAAGGGGCGTACCAGTTGCAGGGTGGTCAGGGACGGTGCTTCGATCCGCCACGCCTGTTGGGTCACACGGCCTTCGACGGTGCGGGCCGGCATGTCCCCCCGGTCCCAGATGCCCAGCGGCAGCACGTAACTGTCAGCAGGGCGGACGACCTCAGCCTGCAAGCTGGCGTTGCTTGGAAAATCCAATGTCTGGGCCTCTGCCGCACCACCGGCGAGGGCAAGGAATACAGCGCAGATGCGGATCATCGGGCAAGGGCGTGATAGTCGTCATTCGGCCGCATATCGGTGGCCGAAGCGATCCGGTTGCTCATGTTATAAAACCCCGCGACCGCCGCAATATCCCAGATATCACGGTCCGAAAAACCGACCTGGCGCAACGCATCGCGGTCCTTTTCCTCGATCGTGGCGCTGGCCACTGTCATCATTTCCGCAAACGCCAGCATCGCCTTTTGGCGCGCATCCAGCCGGGCAACCCGCCAGTTCATCACCAGCATCTCACCCAGCTTGGGATCACCTGAAAGCTGGCGCACTGCGGCCCCGTGGGCCGTCAGGCAATAGTAGCATTTGTTGATTGAGGACACGACAACGGCGATCATCTCGCGCTCCAGTTTGGTCAGCGCAGAGTCGGCCAGCATCACGTCGTTGTAGAGCGCGGTGAAGGCGTCCAGCTTGTCGATATCAAAGGCGTAGGCTTGCAGGACATTGGGCACCATCCCCAGCTTCTCCTGACAGAGATCGAAATAATTTTGCGTGGCCTCTGGGAGGGGGTCGGCCATGGGCAAATCAAGGGCTGTGGGTTGGTCGGTCAAGGGTTCACTCCGGCAAAGTCCTGTAGTGGTAGTGTCCCACAAGCGTCATGCCGAGGGAAGAGTAGAGCGCGTTTGCGCCTTCATTTGCCCGCGTTGTCACAAGCGTCAGATAATCCGCGCCCTTATCCTGCGCCCAGAACGCCGCCGCGCGCGTCAGATGCCGGGCAAGGCCCTGTCTGCGATGCTGTTGGCCGATTTCAAGCGCGTGAATCATGGCGCACTGTTTTGCAATCGCAACATAGCCAGTGCCGGCGGGTCGGTCGTTCATCCGCCCCAGCAGGGTTGTCTTGGGATGTGGCGCACGCTCCATCACCGCCAGCCGCCCGGCGCCAATGCCACCCTGCGCCCAGATTTCAATCTGTGCGGCAAGCGGAGGCCAGACCTCAAAACTGGTCACGGGTGGGGGGCGTTCGGTGGCGATCCCGGCAATGGGAGCGGCATAGAAGTTCGTGATATCCCTGACCACATAACCGCGTGCGGCGAGGCTCTGGTCAAGCACCTCATCCCCATCCCGGATCATAAAAAGCGGTCGCTGCCCGGCGCTGCGCATTGCCGCCTCGGCCTGCGGAATGTCGTCGTCCGTCACAGCGCGCTCTGCGGTGGTGGCGCTCACGCGATTGCCGCCGCCACTGCCATGCCGGATCATCCAGGGACCCAGCGCTTGTTTCTCAGATGCAGGCCAGGTGATGTCGATCACCGCATAGAGCGTCTGAACGGTTGGCAAGCTCATGGCGAAAACCTGGCTGCCAGCGCGGTCATAGCCCGATCAAGCAGCGCCGCATCACTGCCGCGCACCACGATGTTGGAGCCATAGATGCCGTCTTTCTGGAACGGATAGGATCCGACCGACAGAGTGGGGAATTCCTGCGCAAAGCCCCCCAACGGCCCCGCGATATCCCCCTCGCCTATCATCAGGCGCAGGGTGCGTGACAGAAGCGGCGCGCCGCCAGTCAGCTTGGGCAGGATGCTGGCCACCATCGCTTTGAACACCGAAGGGACGCCCGCCATGACATGCACGTTCCCAAGGCTGAAGCCCGGCGCCGTGCTGACCGGGTTGTCAATCAACTCCGCCCCATCGGGGATACGTGCCATCCGCAGCCGGGCTGCGTTCAGCTCTTGCCCGGATCGGTCATAATGCGCCTGCAACAGCGCACGGGCATCTTCGCGCACATCAATGGGGACGCCAAAGGCGGCAGCGATGCAATCGGCGGTGATATCATCATGCGTTGGTCCAATGCCTCCGCTGGTGAAAACGTGATCGTAGCGGGTTGAAAGCGCCTTGACCGCCGCGATAATGGCCTGCGCATCATCGCTGACAACGCGCACTTCTTTCAGGTCGATCCCCCTCTCGGTCAATTGTCCGGCAAGCAAGTGCATATTCGCGTCACGGGTCCGCCCCGAAAGGATCTCATCGCCTATCACGAGCATTGCGGCCGTGGGGTTGGGCATCGGGTGGTTCTCCTGTCTGGTCCAACAGGTTATAGGGGCAGCCATGGAATTTGCCACGCCCCTTGTCCCCGCCCGCCTGATCCGCCGCTACAAAAGGTTCTTGGCCGATATGCGGCTTGAGGACGGGCGCGAAGTCACCGCCCATTGCGCCAATCCCGGGTCAATGATGGGCCTGGCAGAACCGGGGATGAAGGTGTGGCTGGAACCGAACGATGACCCCAGAAAGAAGCTGAAATTCGGCTGGCGTCTGGTCGATCATGAAAATGGACATTTCACAGGCGTAGATACGTCCGTCCCGAACCGGGCGCTCAAGGCGGCATTGATGGCCCATGAGGTGCCGGGGCTGCCTGCCTATGATCTTGTGCGGGCAGAAGTGAAATGCGGCGTAAACAGCCGCATTGATTTCCTGCTGAGCGGTGACGGCCCGGACACTTATGTCGAGGTCAAGAGCGTCACCCTGTCCCGGCAGCCGGGGTTGGCCGCGTTTCCCGATAGCGTGACCGCGCGCGGGGCCAAGCATCTGGCGGAACTGGCAAGGATGGTCGAACAAGGCCACCGCGCCGTCATGTTCTATCTGGTCCAGCGAACCGATTGCGATGCGGTCACTTTGGCCGGGGATATTGATCCTGCCTATAAGGCCGCTTTTGATCTGGCCGCTCTGGCCGGTGTCACGGTTCTGGCGCAGCGCTGCAAAATCGACCCTGCAGGGATCACGCTTGGTGATCCTATCCCGTTCCGGGCCTAGAACTTTGCCAGAGTTTCGCCTATGTGCCGGGTAATACCGATAAAGGAACGCGACCCTTGGAAACGAACAAAGCGCATCTGACAAAAGATGGCATCCGGCTTTACCAGCCAGAGGACTTTGCTGGCATGGCAAAGGCAGGGGCCTTGGCCGCGCAAATTCTTGATGATATCGCCGCGCATATCGTGCCAGGCCAAACCACGGGCGAGCTGGATCGCCTGATTACCCAGTGGGTCGATGATGCGGGCGCTGTCTCTGCCACCATCGGCTATAAGGGCTATCAGCATGCCAGTTGTATTTCGGTGAACCATGTCGTGTGTCACGGCATTCCCGGTGACAAGAAACTGAAAGACGGCGATATTCTGAACATCGACGTGACCGTGATCGTGGATGGCTGGTTTGGCGATACCAGCCGCATGTATGTGGCCGGAAAACTGCCGCGCAAGGCAGAGCGCCTGATCCAGGTCACCCATGACGCCCTGATGAAGGGAATCGAAGCGGCAAGACCCGGCAATACCTTCGGTGACATCGGCCATGCTATCCAGCTATATGCCGAAAGCCACCGGATGTCTGTTGTCCGCGATTTCTGCGGACATGGGCTGGGCCGCGTGTTTCACGCGCCCCCCAACGTCCTGCACTATGGCCGCCCCGGCACCGGCGCGCGGCTTGAAGAAGGGATGTTCTTTACCATTGAGCCGATGATCAATCTGGGCCGCCCGGAAACCAAAGTGTTGAGTGATGACTGGACCGCCGTGACACGCGACAAATCGCTGTCAGCGCAGTTTGAACATTCGATCGGTATTACCGCGGACGGCTGCGATATTTTCACCCTGTCGCCCGGTGGCAGGTTCCACCCGACCTATCCTGTCTGACGTCCAGTGGGAAAACCGGCCCGGTTTTCCCCTCCCGCAAACGACTTGCAAGGGACCACACGGAAGCCTATCTCTTCAGCGTCGCTAGCGGTGACATCTTTCCCCTGAAAACCTGTTGAAAAGGATGCACCCTATGCACCTGATAAGAACTGCCGCTTTTGTGGCCAGCCTTGGCCTGACAACCGCAACTGCCACCGCGCAAGAAGTGACACTGCGCTTTCAGCACTTTGTCTCGCCTGCCAGTGCCAACCCCACTTATTTCATGCAGCCCTGGGCAGATGCCATCGAGGAACAATCGAACGGCCGCATCAAGGTCGAGCTTTACCCCTTTATGCAGTTGGGCGGATCGGCCCCCAACCAATACGACCTTATTCGCGATGGTGCCATTGACGGCGGCTGGGTGATCCCCGGGTATCAGCCGAACCGCTTTCCGGAAGCCGAAGCGATGGAACTGCCCTTCATGACCACCAAGTCGGGCGAAGAGGCCAGCGCCGCCGCTTGGGAATTCACCCAGGAATACCTGATGGATGATTTCGCCGATGTGCAGGTGATTGCCGCCCATATGCATGGGCCCGGCATCGTGCATAAACGCGGCGCGCCAATCGAGACGGTCGAGGATTTTGCCGGGCTGAAACTGCGCGGTCCGTCTCGCGCAGCGACGCTCTTGCTGGAGGAACTGGGTGCCACCCCTATCGGCATGCCTGTCCCCCAATTCCCCGAAGCCCTGGCACGGGGCGTTGTGGACGGCGGCGTCATCACCTGGGAAATGGCCCCCTCGCTGAAGCTGGATGAACTGACCGACAGTCACACCGATGTGGCGGGCGACCAATCGCTCTATAACCTCTATTTTATCTGGGCGATGAACAAGGACGTCTACGAAGGCTTGCCTGATGACCTGCGCGCGATCATAGACGCCAATTCCGGCATGATGGCCAGCCGCTGGGCGGGGCGCGCACATGATACAGGTGATGTGGTCGGGCGCGAACTGATGGCCGCGAGCGGCAACGAAATTGCGCAGATGTCGCAGGCAGAAACCGACCGGATCAAAGCACTGGGTGCCGATGTGACCGCCGCATGGATCGCTGAAATGGACGCGAAGGGCTATGACGGTGCCGCCCTTGTGGCCAGCGCGCTGGCGGCAGTGGCCGCGAACGCGAACTGAACCGCTACCAGTTTGCGCCGTTAGGATCGGCGATGTCTGCTCTAGGTACCAAGGGACTTCAGCAATTCCACGCTCAAGTCCGAGGGGTAAGACCGCCCCTCGCCTTATTGCACCTTCACTCATCAGCAACATTGCCGGAATTCACGGCCAGTGGTTTCCCTTGTCTCCTCAGATCATCACCCTTTGTGGCACTAAGTTTGCCTTTCGTCGGCCCTTTCAGGCGGCTTTATTCATGACTGGTCATACGCTAGAAGGAAGATTGAAAACAGCAATGATCACGTCACAGTCACCGCCGGCGCCAACCTGCGTGTGGTTTTCGGCATTGTTCATTGAGAGTGATAAAACGGATCGGACTTCCTCTTGCAGAACAATTCTGGTGCTAGTCGTCACGCCACAAAAGAGGTCACAATCTTTGATCGGCAACGACTGCTCAAAACGCTTTGCTTAGTAGTATTGGCATTCATACCAATCAACATGCTCTTTTCTCCTGTTTTTGATTTCTTTATTGTTCAAAACCGGGGGATAAACTGGACTGTAACGATGTCTGCATATGCCTTCGTGCTGACGTCCATGCCGCTACTCGCGGTATCAGTAACCTATTTGAAATCACGTCCTGAGAAGATCTTCATTCGATGCATGATTGGATTTTTTCTCTACGCATTTCCCTTTTCGATATACATGGCGAGCGATCTTTTTTACCCGATTTACGGCCTTTTATCAGCGCTGGGGTCCACTCTTGTAGGGGTTCTGTTTTACGTCTCAGTAAGGAACAACACGGTCAATCCGAAATTTGTCGTGTATTCATTGATATTTTCATCAATCTTTGTAGTGATGCCGCTTTTGCTCGTTCAGATTAATACAGAACGCTTTGCTCAATTGTCCGAAGCAGTTGGTGCCGCGTCCTTACTCTACGGCTACGAAAATCCTCGCGCTGTTGGCTGGGTTTCTACATTCTCTCTTTCATTGTTGACTGCCTATTTATCAACACAACCCAGAGGAAGCAGCATTCGCCCAATATTTCTGGTGTTGGTCACAATTTCTGCAATGACATTGTTTTGGAGCGGGTCAAGGGGCGGCCTATTTGCATTCGCTGTCAGCATTTTCATAGTTTTTTCCCTCTCCAAAACGAAGAACTATACAGGCACTCTTTTGGTTCTGCTTTGTCTTGCCGCAGGTGGTATCGCCTCTCTCTTTCTACATTTGCCTTCCGAGGCATTCGGCGTGTTCTCCAGAATTAGTCAAAATCTGGAGCAGGGAAGCATATCCGCTGCAAGCTCAGGGCGTATCGGTCTCTGGAAAACGACTATTTCATACATAATAGAGCGACCGTTCACGGGATACGGGTACTTGCCTCATAAGAATCTGGTAGGATTCAGTTCTGGTAGTGCGCATAACATAATACTAGATTTTTGGCTTTCGTTCGGCGTAATTGTCGGAACGATATCAGTACTGATCGGGGTTGTGTTTTGGGTAATGGCCCTATCGTTTTTTCGTAAGGCCAATGATCAATATATCTCGGCACTCTTCTGCGCAGTAACAACCTTGTTGGTCTACAGCATGGTTTCAGGTCCATATGCCAGAACGTTTCCGTTGCTCCTCTTTGCTATTGGTTCAGGGGTACTTCTTGGCCTTCGGTCCTTGAAGGCAGGCTGGCGAATTCGCTACGATCAGTGAAGGTAACCGCTTCGCCCAGACGGTGGATCAGTTTTGAAGGCGCTCGAATCCTCTCGATTGATCTAAGCTTCTTCGCTATCTCCACCCTCCGATTTCCCAGACCTAACGGTGCAGAACTTTTTTGCAGGAGGATCAGGCAGAGGCATCAATGCACTTGGTGCTGGCAACTCTGTGGTGACTGAGTGGCGCTTGCCGGGATTTTCGGCATCAACGTTGAAAATAACATGATGATCATCTGGCGCGGCACACATGGTCTGTCGCGGTGCTGATGCTGGCTGTGATCTGGTATGCCGCAGGTCGCAGCTTTGGCCTTTACGGGCGCGCTCAGGTGATCCGCGCGACCACGTAGTCGGCCAGATCGACCAGCATTGGTTTGAGCGGATGATCCGGGACCATATCCAGCGCGGCCTTCGCCTTGTTCGCCCAGGCCAGCGCATCCTGCCGGGTTGCTTCCATCGTGCCGTGCCTCGCCAGCAAACCGATGGCGTGATCCAGGTCACCCTCTTGCTGCCTGCCCTTTTCAATGGTCCGCACCCAGAATGCGCGTTCCTCCGCATCAGCGGCGGCGACCGCCCGGATCACCGGCAGGGTCAACTTGCGCTCGCGGAAATCATCGCCGACGTTCTTGCCGGTGGCCTTGGTGCCGCCGTAATCCAGCAGATCATCGACGATCTGGAACGAAATACCCAAGGCATCACCATAATCAAATAGCGCCTGCTTGGTGGCGGCATCCTGCCCAGCGATTTCGCCACCAACCTCCATCGCGGCGGAAAACAGGGCGGCGGTCTTGCCACGGACCACTTGCAAATAGATGTCCTCGGTAGTGGCAAGATCGCTGGCGGCGGTCAGTTGCAGCACCTCGCCTTCGGCAATCGTGGCAGCGGCATTGGCCAGAATGTCCAGCACGCGCAGCGACCCGGTTTCGACCATCAGTTGAAATGAACGGGCAAAGAGGTAATCGCCCACCAGAACGCTGGAGGTGTTATCCCACAAAAGGTTCGCGGTAGGGCGCCCCCGCCGCTGACTGCTTTCATCGACCACATCGTCATGCAGCAGGGTTGCGGTGTGAATAAACTCCACCGTCGCCGCCAGATGCACATGATAGGGGCCGTTGTACCCGCACATCCGTGCCGCCGCCAAGGTCAGCATCGGGCGCAGGCGCTTGCCGCCTGCCTCGACCAGATGCGCCGTCACCTGGGGGATGCGTGGGGCATGCTCAGAGGCCATCCGATCGCGGATCAGCGCGTTCACAGCGCCCAGATCATCGGCCAGCGCCGCTGCCAGTTGTTCGTGGGGTTTGGTGGCGGCGGTATCAAGGCTCATTGAAGTTTCCGTCATGTGAATAGACATCCGCAAACCGGCGTCTTAGGTCTTGGGTATGAAAGAGCTTTTACGCACCAATGACCCGACCGTCATCGCCTTTGCAACCGCCCTGTTGGACAGCGAGGGTATAGACTGGTTCACCTTTGACGTAAATATGAGCGTCCTTGAAGGCAGCATAGGCATTATGCCGCGGCGGCTGATGGTGCTGGACCGCGATTTATTCATGGCAGAGGCCGTGATGCGCGATGGCGAGATCGAATTGAGCCGTGACTGAGGAGTTGACACAGGACGATTTCCTCGGTGGCAGACTCCGCATCTGGCAACCGCGCCGCGGATATCGGGCCGGGGTAGATCCAGTGATCCTTGCCGCTTCCGTGCCCGCCAGACCGGGGCAGTCGGTGCTGGAACTGGGGTGCGGGGTTGGTGTGGCATCGCTTTGCCTTGCCGCGCGGGTGCCGGACCTGCATGTGACCGGGGTTGAGGTGCAGGCAGATTACGCCGCCCTTGCCCGACGCAACGGAGCCGAAAATAGCGCAGTGTTTGCCGTTACCACCGCCGATTTGCGCGCCCTGCCCGTCGGATTGCGGCAAGAGCGCTTTGATCATGTGATGATGAACCCGCCCTACTTTGACCGGGCCGCCGGCACGGCCTCTGACGATCCTGACAAGGATGTCGCCTTTGGCGGCGATACCCCGCTGCGGGACTGGCTGGACTGTGGCGCAAGGCGCGTTGGTCCGCGCGGCTTTTTGACGCTGATCCAACGCATTGAGCGCCTGCCAGAGGTGTTGGCGGGGCTTGCCGGGCGGTTGGGTGCGGTCATCGTCAGACCAGTCGCGGGTCGGGCGGGGCGTCCGCCTGAACATTTTTTGTTGCAGGCGCGGCAGGAGGGCAAAACGCCCTTTCGGCTGGCCCCCACGCTGGTAATGCATGCCGGTTCCGCACATCCCGGTGATCGGGAAAATTATCGGCCAGAGGTCGCTGATGTCTTGCGCAATGGCGCCGCTCTCCCCATCTCTATTTAATCATTTGGCAATTTACTTGCTGCACGGTGATATGAGGTCGAATTGCTGCCTTGCGGCGTGACAGATGGTGACGGATATGATGCAATCGACCTACACAACACTCAGAGGAGGACGACCATGAGCTTGAGTTCGCATTTGCAGGAACTGAAGAAGAAACACCAAACCCTCTCGGAGCATGTCGAAGTGATGCAGCGCAGCCCTGCCGCCGACGACATCGAAATTGCGAAACTTAAGAAACAGAAGCTGATGCTCAAGGAAGAAATTTCGCGGTTGAGCGCGCATTAGGGAACACCGGCCTGCTCTGGCAGCTTTTGATGCGCTGTCAGAGTACGTCCTCTGCATGGACCAGGCGCCGCCCCTTGGCGAATTTTCTGGATGTCTGAATTTCATCAAGCACCCAGGCTTCAAACGCGGCAGTATGCGGTCGCTTTTCGTGGCCTTTGGGACAGACAAAGCGAAATTGCGCTTCTGAAATCAGACCAACATCAAACGGGGCGACCAGCCGCCCTGCCTCTAACGCGCGCGTGGCCAGCGAAACCCGCCCCAAGACCACGCCTGCCCCTGCCATTGCGGCGTCGATCGCATGATCGGCTTGCGAAAACCGTGGTCCATGAGAGCTGTCCAACGTAATCCCAGCGGCTTTGCTCCATGCCTCCCATCCGGTCGGGCCTTTGAAAAAACTGATCGAATCGTCATGAACCAGAATCGCCTGTGCGAGTTTTCGGGGCGTATCAAATTCTTCCGCCATGTCCGGCGTCATCATGGGCGTCATCCATTCCTCGATGAGCGGTCGGGAATAGACATCCTTGTCGTGGCCCAGACCAAAGCGGATCGCGACATCGACCTCATCGCGGTCAAAATCCACAATGCGCAGTGTCGCCAGAAACCGCAGCTCGATTTCTTTGTGCGCCTGCGCAAAGTCATACATGCGCGGGGCAAGCCATTTCGACGTGAAGGCCGGGCCTGCGGTCACCGTAAGCACGCCGCTGTCAGTTAATCTTTTTGTACTCCGCCACGCGGCTGACAATGCCGCAAAGGCGTCTGATGTGCCGGGGGCCAGGCTGCGCCCCGCCTCGGTCAGCTCGACCGCCCGATTGAGCCGGTGAAAAACGGGTTGCCCCAGATCTGCCTCTAATGCCTTAATTTGATAGGATAATGCGGCGGGCGTGACATTCAATTCCTCTGCGGCTCTCTGAAAAGACATATGGCGCGCCGCAGCCTCGAAGGCGCGCAGCGCGGTAAGTGGTGGCAATCTCTCTGACATGGTTCAGTTTAATACAGCTTAACTGAAGCAATAGAAAGTCTCGTTTGTCGGGCGGCGGTGAAATGCCCATACTAGATGCATCACGACGCCCAAAGAAATGCACAAAGGACCAAGACAATGTACGAGCCAACAACCACACCGCACATCCGCGAAGGTATCGCACGCGCCCATCTGGAACGGGCAGAGGCGCTGCGTAACGCCGTTCGCTGGTTCACACGCCGCCGCTAGGAATTTCGCTCCGGCAACTGCCACAGTTGCCGAACGAAAAAGGGCCACGCCTGATCAGCGTGGCCCTTGTTTTCTTGTCGCGCGCCGAGGCTTACGCCATGTACTGTCCACCGTTTGCAGACAGGGTAGAGCCTGTCACAAAACCCGCATCATCGGATGCAAGGAAGGTCACTGCGCGCGCAATTTCGGAGGCCTCGCCAAGGCGGCCCACGGGAATTTGCGGCAGGATCACTTCATTCATGACTTTTTCAGGAATTGTGCTCATCATCTCTGTGTTGATGTAACCGGGTGCCACGATGTTGACCGTGATGCCCGCGCGCGCGCCTTCCTGCGCCAATGACTTGGTAAAGCCGATGTCGCCCGCCTTTGTCGCGGCATAGTTGGCCTGCGCGAACTGGCCCTTTTGGCCGTTGATCGAGGAAATGGTGACAATGCGCCCGAACTTGCGCTCGCGCATCCCGCCCCAGACGTTATGCGTCATGTTGAACACGCCGTTCAGATTGGTGTCGATACATTCATGCCACTGCTGCGGCGTCATTTTGTGGAACGGGGCGTCGCGGGTGATACCTGCGTTATTGACCAGGATTTCAACCGGGCCGAGGTCTTGAGAGATTTGGGCGACGCCCTCCTTGCAGGCGTCGTAATTGCCGACGTCCCATTTGTAGGTCTTGATGCCGGTTTCAGCGGTAAAGGCCGCTGCCTTTTCATCATTGCCGGCGTAAGTCGCCGCGACCTGATAACCTGCATCTTTCAAAGCTGTGGAAATGGCCGCGCCGATACCGCGCGAGCCGCCTGTTACAAGTGCAACACGGGACATGAGTTTTTCCTCCGGGAAATTCGTTACGTAATCTTATTATCGTTGCGCCACCTTGGGCGCAACAATGTTTCATAAAGAAGTTACGGGCGCTCGACGCAGAGTGCTACGCCCATGCCGCCGCCGATGCACAGCGTCGCGAGGCCCTTTTTCGCGCCGCGGCGCTTCATTTCAAAGAGCAGCGTGTTCAGGACACGACAACCCGACGCACCGATCGGGTGGCCAATTGCGATAGCACCGCCGTTGACGTTCACAATCGCCGGATCCCACCCCATTTCCTTGTTCACCGCGCAAGCCTGTGCGGCAAAGGCTTCGTTGGCCTCCACAAGGTCGAGATCGCCAATCGTCCAGCCCGCCTTGTCCAGCGCCTTTTGCGAGGCGTAGATCGGGCCCACACCCATGATGGATGGATCAAGGCCTGCTGTTGCGTAAGACGCAATGCGGGCCAGTGGTTCGATCCCGCGCTTTTCGGCCTCATCGGCGGACATCAGCAGGGTTGCCGCCGCCCCGTCATTGATGCCCGAAGCATTGGCGGCTGTGACCGATCCGTCCTTGGTGAAAGCAGGACGCAGTTTTTGCATCGCCTCCATCGTGGCGCCGTGGCGGATGTATTCATCCTTGTCCACCACGATGTCGCCCTTGCGGGTTTTCACGGTGAAGGCAGCAATTTCATCATCGAACCGGCCGGCCTTTTGTGCAGCTTCCGCCTTGTTTTGCGAAGCGACCGCGAATTCGTCCTGCATGTCGCGGGTAATCTGGAATTTTTCTGCCACGTTTTCAGCGGTTTGACCCATGTGATAGTTGTTGAACGCATCCCACAAACCGTCGCGGATCATGGTATCGATGTATTTCATATCGCCCATCTTTTGGCCCGCGCGCAGGTGGGCCGCATGGGTGGACAAGGTCATGTTTTCCTGTCCGCCAGCGGCGATGATCGACGCATCACCCAGCTGGATATGCTGTGCGCCAAGGGCCACGGCCCGCAGGCCGGAACCGCACACCTGGTTAATCCCCCATGCCGCGGATTCCTTTGGCAGGCCTGCATTGATATGCGCCTGACGCGCGGGGTTCTGCCCTTGCGCGGCTGTCAGAACCTGACCCAGGATCGTTTCACTGACTTCGGATTTATCGACACCGGCGCGCTCAACAACAGCTTCCAGAACGGCCGCGCCAAGGTCGTGGGCGGGTGTGTTTGCGAATGATCCGCCAAAACTGCCCACCGCGGTACGGGCTGCGGATGCGATAACGACGTTGGTCATATGTGGTTCCCTCCAGGTTTTCTGCTTGGCCCAAGGGTGCCACTTGCACGTATCAGGTGCAAGCTGATCCCTTTGCCGCTGGCCTGCGGAATAAGCGGAAAGGTGACGCGGGGCAAATCAAAGCCCCTATGCGTCCGCTGCAACGCCTGTCAGACCTCCAGGCTGGGAACGCCAAAGTGATATCCTTGCAGGCAATCCACCCCGATCCCTTGCAGAAAGTCCGCCTCTGCGGCGGCTTCCACCCCATCGGCGACGGCGAACATTTCAAACTGGTGGGCGACGTTGATCAGCGCCTCTGCCAGGACCTGATTGTCTGGGTCGCGGTCGATGCCGCGTACAAAGCTTTTGTCGATCTTGACGAGATCAAAGAAGAACGATTTGAGGTGCCGAAACGCAATCAGCCCGGCCCCGAACCCATCGAGCGCGAAACCCACGCCTTTTGGCTGCATCTCGCTCATGAAGCGGATCACGTTTTCATGCAGCATCATGGCCGAGGTTTCGCTGATCTCAAAAATCAGCCGATCCCCCAGGTTGCCCCGGTCCGACAGCCCCCGGTCAAGCGTGCGCCGCCATTCACCATCCCCGATGGACCGCGCGGAAAGGTTGACCGACAGCCGCAAACCGGGGTTTTGCCGCAGGTGGCGCAGCGCCAGCTCCAGCGACAGACAGTCAATTTCGCGCCCCAGTTCGGTTTCTTCGATCTGAGGCATGAAATGTGCCGCGGGGATCAACCGCCCATCTTCGTCGGTCAGCCGCATCAGCCCTTCGTGAAAGGCGACGTGGTTGTCTGCATCCGCCGTGACCACCGGATGGAAGGCCAACTGCCCCCGCCCGCCCGCAAGCGCATCGCGCACGAGCCGCGTGACATCTGCATCCCGGCTGGCCATGGCGTAGACCAGGGGATCAACCAGCGCTTGCTCATCCAACTGGGCAAGGCTGAGCGTGGTGTTTTGCATCGCAGCACTCCATACTGATCCGCACAGCATGCGCCAAACGACGCTAACAAGGGGTTAAGGACAGGCAGATGACCGAAAGATGTGGCTGGGCCGGGCCCGAACAGATCTATATCGATTATCACGACACCGAATGGGGCGTGCCGGAGTATGACAGCCGCACCCTGTGGGAAAAGCTGATCCTGGATGGGTTTCAGGCCGGTCTGTCCTGGATCACGATCCTCAAGAAGCGCGAAAATTTTCGCGCGGCGTTTGGCGGCTTTGATCCCCATGTCATCGCTGAGTGGACCGAAGCGGATGTTGTGCGCCTATTGGGCGACGCGGGCATCGTCCGTCATCGCGGCAAGATCGAGGCGACCATCGGCAATGCCCGCGCCTGGCAAGAGATTGAGGCCCGTGAGGGGTTTGACCGATTTCTGTGGAATTATGTCGACGGGGTGCCGCTGCGCACGACCCATGCGGATCTTGCGCTGATCCCGACGCAAACGCCGCTCACGGTGCAGATTTCAAAGGACCTCAAGAAAGCCGGTTTCCGGTTCTGCGGCCCAACAATCGTCTATGCATTCATGGAGGCAACAGGGTTGATTAACGATCATCTGACCACCTGCCCGCATCACGCACCCTGCGCCGCTCTGGCCCGTGATCCCGGTGAGGTCTGGCCTACCAGCGCTTGAGCGCGTCTTCGTCCGCATCTTTCGCCGCAACCCAAGTTGCGCCTTTCGCGGTCACTTCTTTTTTCCAGAATGGTGCGCGGGATTTAAGGTAATCCATCAGGAAATCAGCCGCTTCGAATGCGCCCGCCCGATGGGCTGCTGCGGTGGCGACCATCATGATCGGTTCGCCCGGCTTCAATGGGCCATAGCGGTGGATCACCAGCACATCGGCCAGCGCCCAGCGCTGTACGGCCTCTTCCGCGATTTTGGCAATCGCGCTTTGCGTCATGCCGGGGTAATGCTCGATCAACATTTCGCGCAAATCGCCGTTCGTGTCGCGCACAACGCCAGTGAAGCTGACCACCGCACCCACGTCAGTGCGGTCTCGGGCAAAGCCGTTCAGTTCTGCCCCGGCGTCAAAGAGTTCGGCTTGCACCCGGACTGTCATCAGCCACCTGTCATCGGCGGAAAGAAAGCGACCTCTCGGACACCTGCAAGGGGGGCGTCGAAGTCAGAAAGCTCCTGATCCAGCGCCACCCGCAGCGCGCTGGTGTCGGCGAATGCGGCGGCATAGCGGTCCTCGCGGGCGCTGAGTTCGGCGATCAGGTCTTTGACCGTGGCGGCCTGCGTTTCGACCGTTTCCTGTGGCAGGCCGATCCGTTCACGCACCCAGGCAAAATATACTATGTTCATGTGTTGCCATCCGTCAGATGGGGGCGCGATTTGTTGAAGTAATCCCACCCGGTCACCAGGGTCAGCACAGCCGCGATCCACAGCAATATGATCCCGCCCCACCAGCTCATCACCATGCCCTGATATTTCCACCACAGGCCTGTTTCGTCAGGCCCCGTGCGCTCGATCGCTGCGGTGACTTTTTCCGGTGCGATGGCAAGCGAATGCAGCTCAAAGTAGGTTTCAAAGGCACCCGCCGCAAAGAGCATGGAAATGGCGACCATTTGCGCGGTGGTTTTCCATTTGGCCAAGCTGGTGACCTTCAGGGTGCCTGCTGTATCGCCCAGGAATTCCCGCAGGCCAGAGACGAAAACTTCGCGAAAGATGATGACCGTGGCAGGCAGCAAAATCCAAGGGTCCATGCCGGAAAAGCCGGTAATGACGACCAGCGCGATAATCACCATCGCCTTGTCGGCAATCGGGTCCAGCATCGCGCCCAGTTTGCTTTCCTGTTTCCAGGCGCGCGCCAGATAGCCATCCAGAAAATCGGTGAAGGCCGCGACCACGAACAGCACCAGCGCGAACCAATCCGCCCAAGGCCGTGCAAAGTAAAGAAACATGACCACAACGCCGGGGGCGGCGGCTAACCGCAGGATTGTCAGGATATTGGGCAGGTTCAATGTCATGTCCCGAGTGGTAGCGCGGGTCTCCCCCCGATACCAGTGGGCGTGGCGAGATTTTGCGCTTTGGTGACGTGATTGGGTTTGACGCTCTGGGTCCGACGCGACACAATATGGATAAGGCGGACCGATGTGATCCGCTTCTTCTACCGATACATGGGAACACCCGATGAGATACGTTAAGCCCGAAAGCTTTGAGGCGGCTGCAACCCTTTTGCGCGATGAGGAAGGCATCTCGCGTATTCTGGCGGGCGGCACGGACGTGCTGGTGCAGCTCAAGGCCGAGATGGTTGAGCCGGATTTGATGATCGATCTCAAACACCTGCCCGGCATGCGCGATATCCTTTCTGAGGATGGGGGTTTGCGTGTGGGGGCCGCTGTGTCCGGGGCTGAAATGGGCGAGCATGCGGCGCTGAAAGCAATGTGGCCCGGTGTGGTTGAGGGGGTCGAATTGATCGGATCTTCCCAAGTCCAAAGCCGGGCGACGATGGCTGGCAACCTTTGCACAGGTTCGCCTTCCGGTGATTCCGTGCCCGCGATGGTCACGGCTGGTGCTGTTGCGCGTGTGCATGGCCCCGATGGCCTGCGCGATGTGCCGGTTGTGGATATTCCGACTGGGCCGGGGAAGAATTCGCTGGCAAAGGGAGAGTTCGTCACCTCGATCTTCCTGCCCGCACGGCCTGACAATGCGTCGGACGCCTACTTGCGTTTCATTCCGCGCACCGAGATGGACATTGCGGTGTCATCTGCTGCGGTAAGCATCGAACTGGATGGTGATGGCACCGTCACGGCGGCCCATGTCGCGCTTGGTGCGGTGGCCCCAACTGTATTGCTGGTCAAGGATGCGGGCGATGCTCTTGTCGGCTCGAAGCTGGATGACAACGCCATTGCAGCCCTCGTCAGCGCGGTCGAGGCCGCCTGCAACCCGATCACCGACAAACGCGGCACGATTGAATTCCGCACCAAAACCGCGGGCGTGCTGGCCAAACGCGCCGCCCATATTGCTTACGAACGCGCCGGAGGTCAGGCATGAAAACGATCCCAGTAGAGGCAACGATCAATGGCGACAGTGCTGAATTCCTGTGCCAGGCGGATGAAAGCCTGCTGGAGGTGCTGCGCGACCGCCTTGGTCTGACCGGCGCCAAGGAAGGCTGCGGAACGGGCGATTGCGGTGCATGTAGCGTGATGTTGAACGGGCGTCTGGTTTGTTCCTGTCTGGTGCTGGGGGTCGAGGCGCAGGGCGCCGAGATCGAAACCATCGAAGGTATGGCGGATGGCGATACGCTGCATCCATTGCAACGTGTCTTTCTCGAAGAGGCAGCCCTGCAATGCGGTGTCTGCACGCCGGGTATTCTGGTGGCGGCCAAGGCCCTGCTGGAAAAGAACCCTGATCCAACCGATACCGAGGTGCGCTATTGGCTGGCGGGCAACCTCTGCCGTTGCACCGGCTACGACAAGATCATCAAGGCAGTCCAGACCGCTGCGGCTGAAATGAGGGAGGCGTAACGCATGGCTTTTGATGCACAGTCCGAGCGCAAGTTCAAAGTCGTCGGCACCCGTGTGACCCGCCCCGATGGGATCGACAAGGTGACCGGCAAAGCGGCCTATGGCGCGGATATTTCCGCCCCTGGCATGTTGCACGGGCGCATCCTGCGCAGCCCGCATGCCCATGCACGGATCAAGTCCATTGATACGGCAGCGGCAGAGGCCTTGGCCGGGGTTAAGGCCGTGGTCACTGGCGCCGATCTGGCGACGCCGGAGGATGAATTCTTTGCCGATGTGGCGATCAACTGCCTTGCCCGCGACAAGGCGCTTTATGACGGCCACGCCGTTGCCGCCGTCGCCGCCACCAGCAAATCCATCGCCAAGCAGGCGATCCGCCTGATCAAGGTGGCGTATGAGGTCCTACCCCATGTCACCGATGTGGATGCGGCGATGGAACCCGATGCACCTGTCGTGCAGGAAGGCCGTGCGCTGGAAACCGTGCCTGCGGGCATGTCGCAGAACGTGACCACACATTGCCAGTTCGGCCATGGCGATCTGGAGGCCGGCTTTGCCAGGGCCGACAAGATCGTAGAGCGTAGCTTCAAGACCGCCGCGACCCATCAGGGCTATATCGAGCCGCAGGCCTGCATGGCCAGCCTAGGCAGCGATGGCCGGGGCGAGGTGTGGTGCTGCACCCAAGGGCAATACATGGTGCGCGCGAACTGCGCGGCGGCTCTGGGGATCGAGGAAAGCCAGTTGCGCGTCACCGCGTCCGAAATCGGTGGCGGCTTTGGCGGCAAGACATCAACCTTTATCGAACCCGTCGCCCTTGCCCTGTCGCGCAAGGCGGGCAAGCCCGTCAAGATCGTGATGACCCGAGACGAGGTGCTGAAGGCCACCGGCCCGACCATCTCGACCTCGATGGATATCAAGATCGGCATGACCATGGACGGGCGCATCACCGCAGGCCGCGGTGTGCTGCGTTATTCCGGTGGTGCCTACCCGAATGAGACCGTTGATATGGGCGCGCAGGCGGCTTTTGCGGCCTATGATCTGGAGGCGGTGGAAACCGTGGGCTGGAATGCGATGACGAACCGGCCCAAGGAAATCCCCTACCGCGCGCCCGGCGCGCCAACGGCGATTTACGCGGTGGAAAGCGTGGTGGATGAGCTGTGTCAGGAACTGGGCCTTGATCCGCTGGACGTGCGCCTGATGAATGCGGCACGCGAAGGCACGCTGTCGTCCTATGGCCCGACATTCAATGAAATCGGGCTGGTCGCCACGCTGGAAGCCGCAAAAGCGCATCCGCACTACACTGCCCCCCTAGGCCCGGACCAGGGGCGGGGTCTGTCCTGCGGGTTCTGGTTCAACTTTGGTGGCAACACCTGCGTGTCGCTGAATATCAATGATGACGGCACGGTTGGTGTGGTCGAAGGCAACCCCGATATCGGCGGTTCGCGGGCATCCATTTCGATGATGGCGGCAGAGGAACTGGGCGTGCCATACGACAAGGTGCGCACGGTCATCGCCGATACCTCATCGCTGGGGTTCAACGACATCACCGACGGTAGTCGCGTGACCTTTGCCGTGGGTCTTGCGACGATTGAGGCGGCACGGGCGGCGATCAAGGAGATGTGTCGCCGGGTCGCGAAGATCTGGGATATCGACGAGGACGCGGTGATCTGGGAGGACGGCTGCGCCAAGCCCGCCGGGCCGAATGCGGGGACGCATCCACCGATGACTTTGGCCGAAATCGCGGCGATAGCGGGCAACACCGGCGGGCCCATTGCCGGCCATCATGAGGTGAATGCGGATGGGGCCGGAGTGAGCTTTGGCGTGCATCTGTGCGATACCGAAGTCGACCCGGAAACCGGCGCCGTCAAAATCCTGCGCTACACGGTCTTTCAAGATGCAGGCAAAGCCGTTCACCCCGATTACGTCGAAGGGCAGATGCAGGGCGGGGCTGTGCAAGGGATCGGCTGGGCGCTGAACGAAGAGTATATCTATGGCGAGGACGGGCGATTGCAAAACGCGGGCTTCCTTGATTACCGGATACCTGTGGCCTCTGACCTGCCAGAGATTGAAACGGTGATCCTCGAGATCCCCAACCCCGGCCACCCCTACGGAGTGCGCGGCGTGGGCGAAACGCCGATTGTGCCACCCCTGGCAGCGATAGCAAATGCCGTGTCGCGGGCCGCAGGGGTGCGAATGACGGAACTGCCCATGTCACCACCACGCCTGCTCAAGGCGATGACAGGGTAAGCGGGTGGTCCGTGTCAAACTCTGGGGATCGCTGCGCGCCTTGGCGAATGGCGAGGAATGGGTGGAGGTCGAGGCCAGCAATTTCAAGGAATTGCTGGAGGCGTTGGTGGTCAAATATCCGGGGCTGGAGCCGCAGATCAAACGGGGCGTCTCTCTGGCGCTCGACGGGGTGATCTACCGCGAAGCTTGGTTCACCAAGATCGGTCCGGAGAATGAGATTATTCTGATGCCCTATATGGTCGGGGGCTAGGACCTAGGGCGAAGGTTTGATGATTCCGATGGTCTTATCAAAGAATTGACCGGGAATTGCGAAAGCGTCCTGCTTTGCCCATTTTCCGCCACGCAGAAAACGTCAGCCCATACGTGATTGTTGCACAACCAGACGGCCACGGCTAAAATTTGCAACAGATGTCAGAACCTTTTTCAATCTCTAGCGTATATGCTATCGAACGGTTGCGCCCGCCCTTCTGCACAAATCAAACGTGAGTTTGTCTTATGCCAACAATATATACCGATCAGTTTTGGGTGCTCGATCCATTTAGCCCACCGCCAGCTGGAACCACGCTCACAGTGTTTTCCTTCGATATCATTGACCAGAATGACGACGATCTGATCAATGCTCCTTCCGGAGACTCCGTGGATGGTTCTGATGTTTTGGCATCCTATCCAGGCGATACGGTCACAGTGACTTTGCCCGATAATTCTCAGGTCACCATAACGGGGACGACTTTTTATCTCGCTGATGGTCGAGAGGTTTTTACTCCCACCGATGGAAGTGTCCTGCAAACTTCCACGCTCGTCGACACGACCTTTGTAACCGGACAGGGGCCGCTCGATGTCGGGACATTGGGACCGCCCTGTTTTACCAAGGATACAAGAATCCGCACTCCGGATGGTCAGATCAAGGTTCAGTGCCTGACCAAGGGTGACGTCATTCAGAATTATGCGGGTCAAATGGTAAAGCTGCGCATGGTTCTCAGCCGATACTTTTCATCGCGCGATCTGGCAGAGAACCCGAAACTTCGCCCCGTCCGGATTATGGCTGGTGCTTTGGGAAAGGGGCTTCCGCTATGCGATCTGTTGGTATCGCGGCAGCACCGCATGCTGGTTTCGTCAAAGATCGCCGAACGAATGTTCGGAACCACCTGCGTTCTTGTTCCGGCCATCAAGCTCACTGAGCTGCCCGGTATCTATGTGGATGAGGACGTAGCTGACGTGGAGTACTATCATCTTCTCTTCGAGCAGCATGAGGTGATCATTGCAGATGGGGCACCAACAGAAAGCCTTTACGTAGGCCCTGAATCCCTGAAGGCAATTTCACCAGAGGCCCGCGAGGAAATCTTAGCGATCTTCCCAGAGCTTGCAGACCTGGACCACGCGCCCCATTCGGCACTGTTGCTTCCATCAGGGAAGCAACAAAAACAGCTCATCGCTCGCCACCTCAAAAACCAGAAGCCGCTTCTGGAATTGCTCGCTGATTAGGTGGAGGCTGGCGATCATCGTCAAATTCGGTCATTCTCGCAAATGCGGCAATCGGCAACACTGCCGCCGATCAATGATCAGCCCACTGCGTGGCGAAACCCTTTGCGCAACGCCAAATTGAACCCCAATGGAGGATGGAAGATGTCTGATGTGTCAGTACTTGGATTGGGAAATATGGGTGAGGCACTGGCGAGAAGCCTCCTTGCGAGCGGGCGCTCGGTGACCGTCTGGAACCGATCCATCGACAAGTCCAAGCCATTTGCAAAGGCAGGTGCGCGGGTCGCGGCATCCGTGGAGGAGGCAATTTTGGACAGTGATGTATCTGTTATATGCCTCAAAAACCATGAGACGGCGACGAAGCTGTTGCGTCCATTGTCCGATGGGCTGCGGGGCAAGACCATTCTGGATTTCTCGACCGGCGGCGCAGAAGAAGCCGAGGACCTTGTGAGACTCCTCACTGATTTCAAGGCCAACTGGTTGATTGGAATGATAAATTCCTATCCTTCGGGGATTGGAGAGGCCGCCACGCCAATTCTGTGCGCGAGCCCAATCGAGGTTTGGGACGAACATGCCGATCTTGTCCGGACGATGGGTGGAGCATCTGATCATGTCGGCACCACGCCTGCTGCCATACCGGCGTTGTTTGCGGCTATGTTCACAGCCCGTCAGGGGTTCATGTTTGGAATGATCTACGGCGCCGCCGTTTGCCGCAAGGCTGGCCTCCCGATGGAGGTATTCGCCGCGCAACTGCCGGTCACGCTTGGTGTCGCGGGATCATATGTAGATACTTTCCGACGCACAGTCCCGAGCCAGAGCTACGACGGATCTGAGGCGACGATGGCGGTTTATCTTGCGGCCCTGAATGATGTTCTTGCAACCTTCAAATCAACAGGGACCGCTGACGACCTTCCACGATTGCTGCGGGACCTTACCGAGCGCGGCGTCGAAAGTGGCCTCTCTGGCAAGGATTTGACAGCGCTGGTCGAACTGCTGTCAGAGGCGCCCTAGCCCGCTGGCTCAGCGACGCCCTCCGATCCCTACCCATTTTCATGAAAATAGTCATAGACCGTCTGCGCCAGCTTCGCTGACACCCCGTCCACCGCTTTCAAATCCGCGAGATTCGCGCGAGCTACGGCTTTGGCAGAGCCAAAATGCGCCAGCAGGGCGCGTTTGCGGGTGGCGCCGACGCCGAGGTCGTCCATGATCTCGCGCACAGCGCTCACCTGCCCCTGCCCGCCGCATTACGAGGCCGAATGGGTCTTCAAAGTTACCCTTGATGCGGGGTGCATCGAGAGTCGCCATGTGCCCAAAGTGCGTCGTGCTGTTTGTATCGGGAGTTACCTCCGCACGCTGCTTTCACAACGCTTCCAACACCAGTTCAGGGTCCAGCCTTTGTCGATAATCCGGGTGGCAGTCAGCAAGCAGAATACGCTGATCCTGCTCAGCCCATGATAGCGGCTTCTGGACCCGAGCTATTCGATCAGATGACGGCGCTTTTCCCAAAGCAAACCTGCCATGGCAGTTCTTATTTCCTATTTGATACTCTAGGCATTGCTCTGCATAGTTTCCGCAATCACGATCTTAACTTTCGAGAAAGCAACCAATGCGAACCAGCTTCTGCAAGACTTTTGGCATCGAACACCCAGTTGTCTTGGCTCCTATGGCCGGGGTTGTACCTGATGTCCTGGTCGCAGCTGTTAGTAATGCAGGCGGGCTCGGCTTGGCGCCGCTCTGGCATGTCAACGCAGATGAACTTCGCAAGTCGATCCGCAACATTAGGCGACTAACCGACAAACCATTCGGCGTGAACCTGAACATGGACTTCCCGAGCATGGAACACCTCGACGCATCTCTAGAAGAAGGCGTAGAGATCATTTCGCTGTTTTGGCAAGCGCCAGGAGCATTTCTGGCTCACGCCAAATCAGGCGGCGCCAAAGTCATATATAGTGCTGGCAACGCGGCTGATGCAAAGGCCGTCGCGGACCTTGGTGCAGACGCGATTTGTGCACAAGGCTGGGAGGCTGGTGGGCATGTGCGCGGAAGTGTTGGGAGCATGGCGCTGATTCCAGCTATCGTTGATGCAGTTGGCGATGTTCCAGTTGTGGCAGCTGGGGGAATGGCTGACGGGCGCGGACTGGCGGCTGCCCTATCTCTGGGTGCTTCGGCTGTATGGGTCGGAACCAGATTTCTCGCGGCAGCAGAGGCAAACGTCCACCCGGATTATCTATCGCGCCTATTGGCGTCGTCAGAGAACGACACAGCCCATTTTGACAACTTGTACGATATTGGCTGGCCCAATGCGCCGCACAGGGCTCTGAAAAACAGCACCTCGCAAATGTGGGAGGATGCAGGCCGACCCGTCCTTGGGCAACGACCCGGAGAAGGAGATGTCGTGGCATCATCTGCCAAAGGGGGGGATGTCATGCGATATCAGAGCAAATCACCTTCTGCTGACCTAACGGGCAGTGTCGAGGCCATCTCAATGTGGGCTGGACAAGGCGTTTCAATGGTCAAAGAAGTTCAACCCGCCCGCGATATTGTTCGCGACATTGTCGACGAGGCAAAGGTTGCTGTGGAACGCATTCAGCACCTCTAGAAACATGTGATGCAACGAAAGGCGAGCATTGATGCCGCCACGGCGAACTCACAATCCGTCCGCCGACCTGCCAATTGCGGTTACGTTGGTTGTATCCGATCTGGGTCACCCCCCCCTGCTACACCCCGACCCTACCCATTTTCATGAAAATAATCATAGACCGTCTGCGCCAGTTTCGCTGACACCCCGTCCACCGCTTTCAAATCCGCGAGGTTCGCGCGGGCTACGGCTTTGGCCGAGCCAAAATGCGCCAGCAGGGCGCGTTTGCGGGTGGCGCCGACGCCAGGCACATCATCAAGAGGGGTTGCGCCGATGGCTTTGGAGCGTTTCGCGCGGTGGGTGCCGATGGCAAAGCGATGTACCTCGTCCCGCATCCGCTGGATGAAATACAGCACAGGGTCGTTGTGCCGCAGCGCCATGACAGGTTTGCCGGTGCGGTGGAATTCCTCCTTGCCGGCGTCGCGGTCTTCGCCCTTTGCCACGCCGACCATAGGGATGTCGCTAACGCCGAGGTCGTCCATGATCTCGCGCACCGCGCTCACCTGCCCCTGCCCGCCGTCGATCAGCAGCAGGTCGGGCCATGTGCCTGTTGTCCGCTCTGGATCCTCTTTCAACAGACGTTGAAAACGGCGGGTCAGCACCTCTTTCATCATGCCGAAGTCGTCGCCGGGGGTGAGGCTCGTATCCTTGATGTTGAACTTGCGGTACTGGTTTTTGTCAAAGCCATCCGGGCCCGCCACGATCATGGCACCGACGGCATGGGCGCCCTGGATGTGCGAGTTGTCGTAGACCTCGATCCGCTGGGGGATTTTCTCCATCTCAAACGCCTCGGCCACGCCTTTCAGCAGGCGGGCTTGCGTGGCAGTTTCGGACATTTTCCGGGCGAGGCTTTCGCGGGCGTTGCGCAGCGCGTTCTGGACCAGCTCGGCCTTTTCGCCGCGTTGGGGGACGATGATTTCAACCCTGCGTTCGGCCTTTTCGGTCAGCGCCTCTGCCATCAGGTCGCCATTATCCAGCCCATGCGACAGGATCAGCATCCGGGGCGGTTCGCGGGTGGAATAGAACTGGCCGACAAAGGCTTCCATGACTTCAGAAGGGTCCTCGTCCCCACTGACGCGCGGGTAATAATCGTGGTTGCCCCAGTTCTGGTTGGCACGGATGAAGAACACCTGCACGCAGGCTTGCCCGCCATCACGGTGCAGGGCAATCACGTCGGCCTCTGGCGTGTTCTGCGGGTTGATGCCCTGGGCGGATTGCACCTGGGTCAGCGCCTTGATCCGGTCGCGCAGGGCGGCGGCGCGTTCGAACGCCATCGCCTCAGAGGCGTCCTGCATCTGTTTGGCAAGTGCTTCCTGAATGCCCTTGGTCCGGCCTTGCAGAAACTTCTCGGCATCGCGGACGGAGGCGGCATAGTCTGCCTCCGGGATCAACCCGCAGCAAGGGCCAGAGCAGCGTTTGATCTGATATTGCAGGCAAGGCCGGGTGCGCGTCTCAAAATCGCTGTCCGAACAATTGCGCAGCAGAAAGACGCGCTGCAATTGATTGAGCGTGCGGTTGACGGCACCGGCACCTGCAAAAGGGCCGTAGTAGTTGCCCTTCTGTTTCTTGGCCCCGCGATGTTTTTTTATCATCGGAAAGGCGTGATCCTTGGCAACCAGAATGTTGGGAAAGGATTTGTCGTCACGCAGCAGGACATTGTAGCGCGGTTTCAACTGCTTGATCAGGTTCTGTTCAAGAAGCAGCGCTTCTGTTTCCGTCCGCGTCGTCAGAAACATCATCGAAGCAGTTTCGCGGATCATGCGGATGATGCGCGCAGAATGCTGGCCGGGACGCGCGTAACTTGATACCCGCGCCTTGAGACTTCGGGCCTTGCCGACGTAAAGAACGCGGCTGTCGGCGTCGAGCATACGATAGACACCCGGAGAGGAATCCAGGGTCCGCAAATACCCATGGATGACATCATACCCGGTCTTTGTCTGCTTGGTTGGCTGCTCGGTCATCTGTCTGTTCTGTGATTCTCATTTGGCTGCAATGGTAACGCAGGAAGGACAAGAGAAAAGGCATCCACGGTTTCTGTGGATAACTCCGTGGGTTAATCCCGCTCAGTTGCATTTTTTCGTTGTATTTGGCTGGCTTCGATGGTTTGCCTAAAAAAGAGGCAGTTTCTTAACTTATTGAAAAGCCTACATATTATTATTGCGAATTCGTTAACACCTTGAAATATGGGGCATTTGTGACAGTTCCGTGAATGCGCGACAGCGGCCGTGCACAACTTGCCCGGCCTTTCATTCAACGCCAAGCACGTCCGGGGTCTCCCATCCGAGGTGCTGGCCGCCATCAACCGCGATCATCTGGCCTGTGACAGCAGGTGCATCAAGGAAATATCCGAGCGCTGCGGTGATATCGGCAGGGTTTGCGCCACGTTTCAAAAGCGTCGCCGCGCGCTGCCTGTCAAAATGGGTTTTGCTTTGCTTATGCCCCTGCAATGTCGGTCCCGGTCCGATGCCGTTGACACGCACACGGGGCGCCAGTGCCTGGGCGGTGGTGCGGGTCATCGCCCAGAGGCCCATCTTGGCGATGGTGTAGCTCATGAACTCGGGCGTGAGTTTGTGGATACGCTGGTCGAGCATGTTGATGACCAACCCCTTGGCCACTGGCTCTGCCTGATCGTCGGTTTCAGGCTCAGGCACCTGTGCCGCAAATTTCTGGGTCAGCACAAAAGGCGCACGCAGGTTGGATTCCATATGGCGGTCCCAGCTTTGGCGCGTTGCGGTCGTGAGACTGTCGTATTCAAAGATCGAGGCATTGTTGATCAGGCAGGTCAGTGGTCCGCCCAGCGCATCCACCGCACGGGCCACCAGGGTTTGCGTTGCGTCTTCTTCCAGCAGGTCAGCCTGCAAGGCGACGCCGGACCGCCCCAGCCCTTCGAGCCCCGCGACGGTATCGCGCGCGCCGGCCTCGGATCTGGCGTAATGCACAGCCACATCATAGCCACGCGCGCCCAGATAAAGCGCCATCGCTTGCCCCAACCGTGCGCCTGCTCCTGTGACAAGCGCCCTCATTTACGTGGCTTCTCGCACTGGCAGGGACCCTTGCCGATCTTGTAGCGCAGGCATTTGGGGCATTTGGCATTCGCCAGCGTTTGTTGCCCCGGAAACCGCCATTTGCCGAACATGGCCAGCACCAGCATGAAGGCCAGAAAAATGAAGATCGCCTTGATAATCAAAGGCCGAACCTCGCGAATGCGGCGCGTTCTTCGATCCCGGCCACCGCATCGTCCACGATCTGCGCACCAAAGCGGGCCAGCAGCGGTTTTTTCTGACCGTAGCGGCGGAATTTCACCTTATCCCCAAAGCGGTCCTTCATGACGGGGGCCAGGTGGCCAATGCCATCTGCCAAACCTGCGTCGATGCCCTTTTGGCCAATGTAGACTTCGCCAGTGAAAAGGTCAGGGTTGTCTGACAGCTTCGGCCCGCGTCGCAATTTCACCCAGTCGATGAAGGTCGCGTGCAAGTCTTCCAGCCAGCCTTTCAGCCGCTTCACATCGGCTGGCTTCTCGGGTCGGAAGGGGTCGAGCAGGGATTTGGATTTGCCCGCGGTATGCACCCGGCGCTGCACGCCGATCTTTTCAATTGCATCCTGCGCGCCAAAGCCCGCACTGATGACCCCGATGGAGCCGGTGATGGAACAACTGTCGATGAAAATTTCATCCGCAGCGCAGGCCAGCCAATACCCGCCCGAGGCGGCGACATCTTCGACAAAGGCAAAGACAGGGATTTTCTTTTCATCAGCCAGACGCCTGATCCGCGCCGCGATCAGCGACGATTGCACAGGCGACCCTCCGGGACAGTTGATTTCCAGCGCAACAGCGGCAGGTTTGCCTTTGCTGAAGGCCTTTTCGATCACAGGGGCAAGGCCGGGATTATCCAATCCACGTCCCGAATTGGCAATGGCCCCCTGCAGGCGGATCACGGCGACAAAGGGTGTTGATCTGATAAAGGGAATGTACTTTTTCATGGTTAAATACTTAGGCCTTCGGCTGACGCACGCAAGGGTTACTGCCTGATCCGCCAGCCGGTCCGGAAGATCCACCAGATGATCGTCAGGCAGAGACCCGTGAACAGCGCGATCGCAAAAAGTGAGACGCCGATGGCCACATCCGCTTCGCCAAAGAACGCCCAGCGAAAGCCGCTGATCAGATAGACGACCGGGTTGAACAGCGTGATTGTCTGCCAGACCGGCGGCAGCATCGTGATAGAATAAAAAGACCCGCCAAGAAACACGAGCGGCGTAATCACCAAAAGCGGAATCAGTTGCAGCTTTTCAAAGTTGTCCGCCCAGATGCCAATAATGAACCCCAGCAAGGAAAAGCTGATGCAGGTCAGCACCAGAAAGGCGATCATCGCGATTGGGTGCGCAATCTGGATATCCACAAAGAAGAAAGCGGTAACAAGGATCACGACACCAATGAAAAGCGCCTTGGTGGCGGCAGCGCCGACGTAGCCTGCGACGACCTCGAGAAAATTGATGGGGGCTGAAAGCAGCTCGTAGATCGTGCCGATGAATTTCGGGAAATAGATACCGAAACTGGCGTTTGATGTAGCCTGCGTCATGACCGACAGCATAATCAGACCCGGCACGATGAAGGCACCATAGCTGACGCCTTCGACTTCCTGGATGCGACTGCCGATGGCGGCACCAAAGACGACAAAGTAAAGCGAGGTGGACAGCACAGGAGAGACGAGACTTTGCGTGATGGTTCGGAAGAACCGCCGCATCTCGAACACATAGATCGTCCAGATGGCGTTCAGGTTCATGGTTTTTCCTTTACGAGGCCGACAAAGATGTCTTCGAGACTACTTTGCTGGGTCTGGAGGTCTTTCAAGTGCAGACCAGCCATTTGCAGATCGTTCAAGAGCGTGGTGATCCCTGTGCGCTCGCCTTTGGTGTCATAGCTGTAAGTCAACGCCAGCCCATCAGGCGCACGCTCCAGTTCATAACCTGCCAATGTGTCGGGGATCGTATTCGTAGTCTCGGCCAGTTCGATCCTGAGTTGTTTCCGGCCCAACTGCGCCAAAAGCTCGGCCTTGTCCTGCACCAGCAGGATGTCACCCTTGTTGATGACCCCCACACGGTCGGCTATTGCTTCGGCCTCTTCGATATAGTGCGTGGTCAGGATGATAGTCACGCCAGAGGCTTTCAATCCCGCCACGACTTCCCACATATCCTTGCGCAGTTCGACATCGACGCCTGCGGTAGGTTCGTCCAGGAACAAAATGCGCGGCTCATGGCTGAGCGCCTTGGCAATCAGGACGCGGCGCTTCATGCCGCCTGAAAGCGTCATGATCTGGCTGTCCTTCTTGTCGTGCAACGACAGTTGCTTCAGCACATCTTCGATATAGGCATCGTTGCGCGGTTTGCCGAAAAGACCGCGTGAGAAGCTGACAGAGTTCATGACCGTCTCGAAGGGTTCGAGGTTGATCTCTTGCGGGACAAGCCCGATCAGATTGCGCGCAGCACGAAATTGGGTTTGCGCATCAAATCCGCCAACGGTGATCTTGCCAGAGGTCGGCACCGTAATCCCGCAGATCGTTGAGATCAGCGTCGTCTTGCCCGCACCGTTGGGTCCTAGCAGTGCGAGGATTTCGCCCTCCTCAATGTCGAGGTTTACAGATTTGAGGGCCTCAAAGCCTCCCGCATAGGCCTTGCGCAGGTTTTGGACAGATACGATCGCTGACATGGATTGGCCCTTGATTTGGTTCGGGCAAACTAGTGTGACCAGCGCGGAAGGGAAAGATGCTTTCGGTACCCGACGCCGCGCTCAGTTTTACGCGATGCCAGCAGTGGCCGTTGCCCGGATACCAGGATGAGCGACACGCCTGAGCGACCGTTGAGGCGCCAGTCAGTCAGCCCATCATTCCAGCCACGTCCAGCATGCGGCAGGAAAACCCCCATTCGTTGTCGTACCAGCCAAACACCCGCACCAGTCCGCCCTCGGTGACGCGGGTTTCCGGGAGCGACACGATCAGGCTTTCGGGTCTGGCGCGCAGGTCTGTCGAAACCAAAGGCCTGTCTGTCCAGCCGATAACCCCCGATTGCGCGCGCAGCACGTCGTGCAGCTCTTTCAATGCTACCTGCCGATCAAGCGTCACTGACAGGTCAATCGCCGAAACCGAGGCAACCGGCACGCGCACCGCTGCTGCCTCGATCCTGCCGGCGATCTCTGGCAGGACGGCGTTCAAGAGACGCTGTGCTGAGGTAGTTGTCGGCACCATCGACAGCGCCGCCGCCCGGCTGCGCAACATGTCCCCGCGCGGGGCATCAATGCTGGGCTGGCTGCCTGTGTAGCAATGGATCGTTGTCATCCAGCCCGTTCGCAGCCCCCAGGTCGCATCAATCAACCGGACCAGCGGCGCAAGCGCGTTTGTCGTGCAAGAGGCATTGGATACGATAGGCTGGTCGCTGAGCAGGTCCTGGTTCGCGCCCAGCACCACTGTCAGGTCCGCCGCATCGGACGGCCCCGAGATAAGAACCCGCGCAGCCCCGGCGCGCAAACCACGGTCAGCGAATTCGCGGGTCTCTGCCTTGCCCGTGCATTCCAGGACGACATCCACCTCCGTCAGGTCAAGCGGCGTGATATCGTCGGTCCGATAGAGCGGGATGGCGCGGCCATCCACCACCAGCGCCTTGTCATTATGCATCACCTGCCCGCTATAGGGGCCAAAAACACTGTCGTATTCGAACAGATGGGCACAGAGCGCCGGGTCCGCAATGTCGTTGATGCCGACAATTTCGATGTCCGGCCAGCCGCCCGTCGCATGGACCCGGACCATTGTCCGCCCGATCCTGCCAAATCCGTTAATGAAGACGCGCACCATCTGATTGCCCTTGTTCGTTTCGGTCGCGATGCTGCAACTTTGCGTCAGCCACGACAAGCAAAGGTTCACCTGGACGCATCCCTGTCAGCAGACAGAATCTGCGCAAGAGAATCGGGCGAATTGCTTCCTCATTTGGCCGGAGAATCGGACGATAAGGCCCAGAGAATCGGAAACACGCCGCGGAAATCTCGGGCAAACCTTCCAATTCTCGCGGTTTCGAATTTGGAAACGCCCCAATTGGTCCCAGCGACACAGCGCAGCCACAAAGGGTGTGTTTTCACTTAAAATTAAGAGATATCGGCGGTTTATTGCCGGTCACTGTTTCGCGACACGCTTCCAATAGGACGCTGGGGCATAGATTAAGAACCCCTAAACAACAAGTTAGCGTCACTTTTTGGCCTAATTTGAATGAGACCTAAAGATCGTCGGGCAAAAACCGATGTGTGAATTGATGTTTGAAAGCTGGATAGACAGATGGCTAAGCCGCAAGTGAAAGAAAATTCGGACGAGAAAGACAGCTTCGTTGATGAGTTGAAGCCCGGCACAAAGTTGATGCACGGCCAGTACACTATCGAAAGCTTTCTGAACGCAGGCGGTTTCGGCATTACCTATATGGCGCGTGACAGCCTGGACCGGAAGGTTGTGATTAAAGAGTGCTTCCCAGGCGCCTTCTGCCGCCGCAGCCGTTACGTTGTACAGGCCCGTTCGCGCGCGCACCAGAACGAGTTGAAGTCCATTGTCCGCCTTTTCGTTCAAGAGGCCCGCAGCCTTGCAAAGCTGGACCACCCCAATATCGTGGGCGTGCATCAGGTTTTTGAAGACAATGAAACGGCGTATATGGCGCTCGACTTTGTGACCGGTCGTGATCTTCTTGATACGATTGATGATCCAAACCACGGTTTGAGCCCATCGCAGATCAAATCGATCCTCAAGGAAATCCTGGGGGCTGTCGGTTTCATCCACGAACAGGGCATCCTGCACCGTGATATCTCTCCCGATAACATCCTGATCAACAAGGAACTTCACCCTGTTCTGATCGATTTCGGGGCTGCCCGCGAAGAAGCCACCAAGCAAAGCCGCGTGCTTTCTGCCCTCCGCGTCGTCAAGGATGGTTATTCGCCGCAGGAATTCTACATTGCCGGGTCTGACCAAAGCCCCAGCAGTGATCTATACGCCCTGGCTGCGTCATTCTATCACCTGATTAACAATGATGTGCCGCCCAATTCTCAGGCCCGTCTGGCCGCAATCGCCTCGGGCGAGGCGGACCCCTATGTGCCTCTGGCCGGTCGCTTTTCCGACTATGAGCCAGAATTCCTGGCCGCAATGGACAAGGCCCTTGCCGTTCTGCCCAAGGACCGTGTGCAGTCCGCACGCGAGTGGCTGGAAATGATGGACGGTGATCTGGGCAATGTAACGCCGATCAAACCCGGTACCGCTGCTGTAACTGACATGCCAGCGCCTGCCGCGGCCCCCACCGCCGACGCACCGAAAAAATCCATGATGCCCGTTCTTCTGGGATCCGCTGCGGTCGTCGCACTGCTGGTCGGAGTTGGCGTGATGACGCTGACAGGCGGCGAAGACACACCTGTCGCAGAGGCCCCGGCGCCAGTGGTCACACAGGAACCTGTCGTCGCTGAAGCGCCCGTTGTGCCTGAGGTTGCACCCGCGCCTGCGCCCGTTGAAGACGTGATTGCCCCGGTTGAGCCCGTCGTCGCAGAAGCTGAACCGATGGAGCCTGTCGTCGTAGAAACCGCACCGGTGGAGCCTGTTGTCACGGAAGCCGCGCCGGTTGAGACACCAGAGCCGAGCGTTGCAGAAGAACTGGCCACAGAACTTGCCGCAGTCGCGACACCGCGGATCACAGAGGAACCAGCGGCCGCAGAGGAAAGCGTTGCCCCGCCTGTCGTCCTCAATGGCCCCGCTGCGAATGATGTGCCAACGCCGACTGTACGTCCCGCCAACGGCCCCGAAAGCGCGGAAATTGCAGCACTCCCTGAACCAGAGCAGTTGCCAGAGCCGGTTGTGACTCCGCAGCCTGTGGCAGATGTGCCTAGCCCGGAAAGCGTTTTGCCGACTGCTTCTGCTGATCGTCAGATTGAAACATCTCCGGTCGCCGAAGTCGCGTTACCCACCACACCAGACACCATCGAAGCCGTTGGTACTGGTCCTGAGGTGGCCATCTCTGCCGTGACCCCCGGCAATGAAGTTGCGCCGGCCCCTGTTGCAGCTGACTGGACTGTCAAACTGCCGTTCACACCGGCAGGCGCACGTTCGAACATCATTGCCGAGGCAGGCCCGATCTCTCCGATCTGGGTAGAGCCAGGCTTGGTCATCACTGGTATCAACGGAACCCAGGTCGACGCCATTGCCGATATTCCTGCTGTCCTGCGCGAGCAGATCGGCAGCAACGATGTCGCTCCGACAATTCCGGTCACCTTCGGGACATTGAACCCGGCGTCCGGCGAAACTGTCCAGCATGACTGGGTGGTGCCTGTAGTCCAGAATGTCACCCTGCTGGATGGCACACGGTTTGAAACCGTATTTGCCGGCACTGGCTGGCGAACCTCCGTGGTAGAAATTCAGACGAGCCAGCAAGGTGGTTTGGAAATCGGTGATGTTATCACATCCTACATCACTACTGGCGAGACTATTGACCAGCGCGATTCGCTCGTAAGATTGTTTGAGCGCGAATTCGACAACGGCACAGAACAGTTCATGTTCGCCGTGCAACGCGATGGTGGCCTTTGGGTTGCATCGCTCGCCTCTGATGGCACGACAGAGTAAAATTCGGTATAGTGGTCTTTTAAGGGTGCTAGGCGTGAGTAAATTGGAAGGTAGTTAAGATGAAGTTCATTCGGGACCTGCTTGGTAAAAAACGCGACGAGGCGGCTGGCAGCCGCATGGAACCCATTGAGTCGCTTGAACAATCCTATCGCGATACGATCGGGGCAATGGTCGATGACACGGGACAGTTGGGGCAGGCACCGGCACCTTCGCCCAGTGATGTCCTGACCAGCGGCGCCAAGGATGTCCGCGTTGTCTCGGTCGATGACAGGCCACAGGCACCTGCGGCCATCGAAACACCAGAAGCCGCGCCCACACCAGCACCACCAGTGAATATCTGGGACCTCGAGGACGACGGTTCATCAAGCGCTCTGCCAGAGCCAACGGCACCTGCTCCACGTGTTGCGCCAGCTGCACCTGTTGCTCCGGTGGCCGAACCCGCTGTCGCATCCGCGGCAGCAGCACGTTCGCCCGCCAGGTCACGCCGCACCAAGACCCGCCTGATCGGATTTGATAAATCCGATGGTGACGTGGTTGATTTGTTCGATGATGCAAAAAAGGCCGCCCCAACGAAAAGCGTCAAGTTTCCCGTTGGTTGGATTGTGGTCGCCGATGGCCCCGGTCGGGGTGAAAGTTTCACCTTGCTGGCCGGTATGTCACAGATCGGGCGGGGGGAAGACCAGGCGATCCAGCTTGACTTCGGCGACAATTCGATCTCGCGCTCAAATCATGCCGCGATCGTCTTTGACACCGACACCAAGGAATTCCTGCTGGGTCATGGCGGCAAATCGAATATCGTGCGCCTCAATGATAAACCTTTGATCAGCAACGAGACTTTGAGTACCGGTGATATCATTCGCATCGGCGAAACAGTGCTTCGCTTCGTCGCTTTGTGCGACAAGTCATTCAACTGGTCGGACGGCAAGACCGAGGAGGACGAAGATGTGGCGATCGCCTGAACCACGTTTTGACGTCGCATCAGCGATTTGTCAGGGCGGGCGCGACTATCAAGAAGACGCGATCGTCACCGATTTCCCCTTTGGTGCGGATAGCGGCGTTGTCGTCCTTGCCGATGGCATGGGCGGTCATGCCGCCGGTGATGTCGCCAGCAAGATCGTCGTCACCGAAGTCTATAGCGAGCTGAAGTTCGAAAGCGCAAACTTCACGGATTTTGAAAGCGAAGTCCCGCGCTTCCTGACTGAATCGGCATCAAACGCCAACAGTTATGTCCGCGAGCATGTGCAGGCTCATCCTGAAACGCGCGGAATGGGTGCAACCCTCGTGTCCGTCGTTCTGATCGAAAATCGCATGTATTGGATGTCGATCGGTGACAGCCCGATTTATCACTATCGCAGTGGCAAGATGAAGCAGTTGAATGAAGATCATTCAATGGCCCCGCAGATTGATTTCATGGTCCAGCAAGGCTTGCTCGATGAGGAAGCAGGCAAGAACCATCCGGATCGCAACTGTCTGACTTCTGTGATCCTGGGTGAGCGCGTGGCCAAGTCAGATTGTCCCAAGACGCCCTTTGAGCTTGCAGTTGGCGACATCGTTGTGGTGTCCAGCGACGGCCTGCAGTATCTGGAAAACCCCAAGATCCAGAAGATCCTGCACCGCAACCGCCGCAAGAAGTCCGCTGAAATTGCCGGGCACCTTCTGGAAGCGATTGAGAAACTGGCAGACCCTGATCAGGACAACTGCACCTTCTCTGTCATCAAACTGAACCATAACAAGCCGGTGATCCGCGCAATTCGCGCCAAGCCGGTCGGGCTTGTCGATACCCCCACTTCGGCGGTCACACGTGTGGTCGAATTGGATGATGTTGAAAAAGTCGCGGCACAATCCGGTCAAAAGCGGCATGCCGCAACCAGCAGCGAGCCAACAGTGATCAAAGAGGTCCGACCGATCAAGAGAGTTGAGCTCAACGACGACATTGATATGATAGAGGAGGTTGATGCGGCAGCGCCGCCGGCTAAGATTGCCGCCGGAGGTAAGTAATGTCGAATCAATCGCTGGGGAACCGGGTTCAGACTGAACTCAAGCAGGCCGTGCAAAGTGGCCTGCTTCCTGATTCTGAGCATGAAAAAGCTGAAAAGCTGCTGATGCGCCTGCAAACGCCCGTCAGATTGGCGTTGTTGGGGATGCCGGCCTCCGGGAAATCCAAGCTGATGAACCTGTTGGTCGGCAAGGAGATCATTCCTGATCGCGCACGCCTGCCAACGCTGCAACTGGTCTACGGCGAGACCGAGCAATCGGTCTGCACCCTGCCTGATGGCACCAAAAAGATCCTGGATGGCGTAGATACAGGTGAAATCGCGGCGCTTTCGCCGGTGTTCGTCGAAATGCAAATGCCGCAGGCCGCCCTGTCAAAGATTTCAATCCTCGAGGTTGTCGCCCCCAACGACCCCAATGCGATCCACCGTGCGTCGCAGTGGGCTGCCAAGCGCGTTGATCTGGTCTTGTGGTGCACGCGCGGCTTTACAGAGCCGGAGCAGCGCATTTGGTCGGCCATGCCCGACCTCATCAAGGACCACGCATTCTGCATGATCACCCATGCCGACTTCCTGAAATCTCAGGGCCTTTATGACGCTGCGGTCGGTGCGGTGTCGAGCGCGGCCGGGGATGATTTCAAACATGTCCTCGCGATCGCGACGAACGATGCTGTCGCCGCACGCGGGGCAGACGGTTCCGTTGACAAGGCCGCGATGCGCGAAAGCGGCGGGTCAGCCCTGATCTCAGCTGTGCTGAAAGAAGTAGACCGCGGACGACAGTCAGCCGTGGACACCGCAGATGTCCTGCTTCATCAGCACGCCGACATTCTTGCGCAGATGCAGGATGCCACCGCTGAAGAGGCCGCATCAGACGACGGGCCGGCGACGCCCGATCCGGAGCCGACACCCGAAACCGCCGCGACAGAGCCGCCACCCGCCGAGGCCGAAGATGCCCCGGAAGCGGAGAAGCCAAAGCCTTCTGACGCGAAACCAGCGGCCCGCGATGCGATCTCTCGTTTGCGCGAGATTGCCGTGCGCAAAAACGTGTCGCGCGACCCCGCCGCCGACGCGCCCCCTGCCCCCGAGGCTGCCGCCGACCCCGAACCGGAAGCAGAGAAGGCGGACATCCAGGACGCCGTTGCGCTCCGGCCTGCCACCCGTGACGCTTATGAACATGTCATTACATATCTTGAGGAGCGCGGGGCAGAACTTGCCACGACATTGGAGGAACAGGGCGAAGGCGGTCCTGCCGAAGTCATGACGCTGACCGTCGATCATATGCAGTGGCTTTGCGACTATCTTGCAGAACATGGCGATGATGGCGATCCGGCGCTCCAACGGGCCCGTGACGCCGCATTTGATGCCGCCGACATGGTTCAGCTGATGCAAATGGAAAAACGTGACAGCGCCGCACTTGAAGCTGTAATGCTCATGGTCCAAATAAAGCGTGAGTTGCAGGCAGACCTGGCCGCGTAAGTTCTGCCGACACTTGCGAAAATTTTAATTTCCACGCCTTACTTTTGCCGTGCTGATCTGTTTCCATTATGGCAATAAAGATAGTGTTTTGATTGGTATTTGGCGTCGGACAGCACTGCTGCTAATGCTGGTGCGATGATTATGTTGAGGACGGACAAGGATGAAGATGGAAGAGGTAGCAAATGAGGATGGCCTTGCGATCCCGCCGGAACAGCTCCCTTTCATGCGGCTTGGGCTGGAAAAGCTGGACGTATTCCATGATGATGTGACCGACCTAGAGGCAACCCTTGCGGATGTTGTCAAGCTGGGCGGCCAGGACGCTGAAAAGAAAGCTACCAAGCTTATCAAGCAGTTACGCGCTTTTGAACCCAGCATCACGTTGATTGGTCAGATCAAATCCGGCAAGACATCCTTGGTCAATGCGATGGTCGGCCGCCCTGATCTTTTGCCTGCCGACGTCAACCCCTGGACATCGGTCGTGACTTCTCTTCACCTGAATGCGCAGCTTCCTGATGACGCGCCAAGCGCAACATTTCAGTTCTTCAACCAGGGCGAATGGGACCATCTGGTCGAGAACGGCGGCCGAATCGGTGAATTGTCAGAACGTGCGGGCGCCGACGAAGAGCTTGAGAAAGTTCGCAAACAAATCGCGGACATGCGTGAAAAGACGAAACAACGTCTGGGCCGCAAGTTTGAATTGTTGCTGGGCCAGAAACACAGCTACGCAGAGCTGAGCGACGAACTGGTTCAGCGCTATGTCTGCATGGGTGACGATTTCGAAGATCTCGACGAAGACGATCAACAGGGTCGCTTTGCCGATATCACCAAATCCGCCGATTTGTACCTGGCCGCCGACAAAATTCCGATGCCCCTGTGTCTGCGCGACACACCGGGCGTGAACGATACCTTCATGATGCGCGAACAGATCACCATCAATGCGCTGCGCGACAGCCGCATTTGCGTTGTGGTTCTGTCAGCACATCAGGCGCTCAGCTCGATGGATATGGGCCTGATCCGCCTGATCTCGAACGTAAAGGCGCGGGAGGTCGTGATCTTCGTCAATCGCATCGACGAATTGTCTAACCCCGCAGAGCAGGTCCCCGAGATTCGCGACAGCATCCTGCAAACTCTTGCCGACAATAACGGCCCCGAAAACCCTGATGTGATTTTCGGTAGCGCCTATTGGGCCAACATCGCGCTATCCGAGGACCTTGACGATATTGTCGCCGACAGCGCCGAGGCCATGTTCAACTGGGCCGAGGCATCGCTCAGTGCGGAAAGCGCGGGCATGGAAACCAAAGAACTGGTGTGGCATTTGTCCGGCGTTCCGGACCTCTACAAAGCGTTGTCCGAGCGTATCTCTGAAGGCCCCGGCGCAGAGATCTTGTCAGCCTCGCGCAAGCGGGCGCTGAACCTTGTCGGCGGTGTGCGTGCCTCCAACGCCGTGGTCTCGATGCGTCTTGATGGCGACACTGTGGAAGTGATGTCCGGGGAAAAGCTCTCTGCTCACCTCAGCGCGCTGGAAGAACAAAGCCTGAAGTCGCTGGATGAACGGCTCGAGATTGCCTTTCAGCAATTTGGGTCGCGCGTCGATCAGTCGCATAAGCGGTTTTTGGACCGCGCCTTGGAATCCCTTTTGCAGCATCTGGAAACCAATGGGGAAGATGAGGTCTGGCAGTATAGCCCTGACGGTCTGCGCATGTTGTTGCGCACCAGCTATCAGGTGATGCGCCGCAACGTGACTGCAACCTGTCAGGACGTTTACGGGGCCGCTGCTGCGGACCTGGCCAATACCTATCGGTCAGCTTTTGGTGTTGATGTGGAAAACTTCACGATCACACCGCCTGCCCCACCCGAAATTCCGGCCCCCGTCTCGCTGGGCCAGACAATCGCCCTTGATCTGCAAACGTCCTGGTGGAAGGGCTGGTGGAAACGCCGCAAGGGATATCGCGCCTTTGCCAGCGGGTTCTACGATCTGATCGAAGCCGAGACCGTTCCGATTGTGGACGAGTTGAAAGTGCGGCAAGCCAGTGACATCCGTGCGCGGGCGGAAGCAGAACTGCGTGAATTCCACACCGAGCAACGCGCAATCCTCGAGGACATCAGCAGTAAATCAGAGATTGCGATCGACGATCTGGAAGATATTTTCGGTATTACGGCGCAGCAGGAACGTGATGAGCTTTTTGACTACATTTTCGAAGAGTTGAGTGAGAGTAAACCATTGCTCGCTGTGGGAGTGGATAAATGAATTTAGGTCAACCCGGGATTGGCACACGCCGCAAGCCTCGCATCGCTCTTATGGGTGAATTTAGCGCCGGCAAGAGCACCCTTTCGAACCTTCTGATGGGTCAAAGCCCCTTGCCCGAAAAAGTGACCGCAACTCGTTTGTCGCCGGTCTGGATTTCGCATGGCACCCGCGCGCCCTACCGCGTTGACGTTGATGGCACGACAGAGCCCGTCTTGATTGACAGCCTGGAAGATATTCCAGTCGAAGAGACCCGCAGCATTCGCCTGTTTCTGGAAGCTGACATTCTGGAAGTCTGCGATCTGATCGACTTTCCCGGTATCTCCGACCCCAACATGTCCTCGGCGGTCTGGGAACGGATGTTGCCAGAGGTCGATGCCGTCATCTGGTGCACCCACGCCACACAAGCCTGGCGACAGTCCGAGGCTGCCGTTTGGGACGAAATGCCGCAGGCGGTCCGCGAAAACTCGATCCTGCTGATCACCCGCTTCGACAAGCTGACAACCGAAAAAGACCGTGGCCGTGTGATAAAACGTGTCACCCGCGAGACGCATGGGCAGTTTGGCGGGACATTCCCGGTGTCCTTGTTGCAGGCGATCCAGGCCGGCGAGGATTATGACCGCTGGGAAGCAAGCGGTGCAGGACCCTTTACGGCGCATCTGATTGACGTGATCGAGAAATTGACAGCAATCACATCCCGCACAGAACTGCCGCTTTATAATGTCGACAGCCTCAGCGATATCCCGCAACCGGTCGTCGCGCCCGTGATGCCGCGCCGCGTGCAACGCTCGGCTGACAGCGGCCGTTCCGCGCGTGAGCGCGCCAAGGCAGATCAGTCCGAGGACCTCCCCACATCAATTGCAGATCCGATTTTACGCTCGTCTTGATGCCCCGCGGTTTGCACAGGTCTTTCACAAGCCGCGCATATGCCGTAGTCAAGACAGGATGTAGTAAGAATGCAGGCCGCTGATGGTTGTTGATGAGTTGGATGCTTTGCGGGAGAAGTACCAGGGCTGCACGGCGCTGGCCTTTGCTGATCTGTCGACAAAGATGATCCTGGTAACGGATTCCGGTTCGAATTTGCGACGGGAAGCGCTTGACGCTTTATGTGCAGAAGCGGCGTTGCTTTTGGGCGCCGACGGAAAGCCCGCCTTGGCCGACAGGCCATGCGATCTGGCCTCTGTGGCAAGCGCTGCGCAGTTTCGGGTTTTTCTGCGCGCCGGGCAAGAGCCGAACGATGTTCTTTGTTGTATCTGCGGTCCGGGGCTGGACACAGATGCGTTTGTTGCTGACGCCCATGCGTGTCTTAACAATATCAGTGGCGGCGAATAAAAGTGTTAACGAAGGGCTGGAAACTGGCTGATGAGCGAACCTAACGCCTTGGCACAACAACTCGCGATGCTGGCATCGCGGGAAACTGTCGATGAGACAGGTGCGCGTGTGATTTCAGAAGACGGGAACCCGGCACCGGTTGCGGCAATCGTTGGCGAAATTGACGGGACCGTGCTTGAACGCTGTCTGGTGTTCCAGTGTGGACATGCAACGGTCAGTATTGTCGCGGCTGGCCGCCGGCTGCGCGGCATCATCAGTGTCTCACCCCAAAATGACCAGGCAGTGATTGGCCAGGTGCTGTCGCGCGAAGAGCCAGAGGGCGTTCAGGCAGCCTACGACCTTTTGCTGGACATTTGTGGCGAAGCTGACCGTTTGACGGTGCGCAGTTTGCCGCCCGAAGCCTTCGGAAAGGGCGGCGAGCGCGGCATTTCTGCCACGGGCCTGGCAGAGCTGTGGGACCTCGTAACACAGACTGAGCCAAAGCCGCCGATTGAGCAGTTCCTGAGCACAAATGCCGCCGCTTTTTCTTCTGTTCTGCATGTGCGCGACGGAGAGATCATTCTGACAGAGGGCAATTTTGAAGCGCTGCAATCCATCTGGTCAACCCAGGTCGAGGCATTCCGCAAGGCCCACAAAAAGACCGTTCGCGGCGAAGAAGGCGCGCAGCTGATCTGTCTGAATGGTGCGTTCGATGACGGGCTGTCGGCGGCAATGGCGCTTTACGAAGGTGACATCGTTCTGGTTGCCTATGATGCCGGAAGCTTTGACAAAATGCAGGCTTCCTGGCAGCGCATCTTCGCCTGATGCATCCGGCAGCAGCATCCGCGACCAAGGCCGACAGTTTTTTTGACGGTTTTGACGCGCGGTTTCTGGACACGCCCGAAGGCCGTCTCTTCTATCGGATCGCCGGTGACGGCCCGCCTCTCGTCTTGTTGCACGGTTATCCGCAAACTTCGGCGATGTGGCATGCGGTTGCCCCGGTCCTCGCGCAAACCTACCAGGTGATTTGCCCCGATTTGCGTGGCTATGGCCGGTCATTGAAACCTGCAACTGATGCTGCCCATGCGCCCTATTCAAAGCGGTCGATGGCAGGTGATGTCCTGGCGCTGATGGATCACCTGGGGCACGGGCAGTTTCTGATCGGCGCCCATGATCGAGGTGGTCGCGTCGCGCACAGGCTGGCCGCGGATCACCCTGATCGCGTGATTGCGCTGTCGGTCCTGGATATCGCCCCGACCCGCGAAATGTACCGCGATGCAGGCAGCGGCTTTGCCCATGCCTATTGGCATTGGTATTGGCTGACACTGCCGCACCCGTTTCCTGAACGCCTGATCGGCGCGGACCCGGCATTTTTCTGGCTCACGAAATGCGGGGCGGGCAAGGCCGGCCTGTCGCCTTTCGTGCAGCAGGCGCTGGACGAGTACCTGACCTGCTTTGCAGCGCCAGAGGCGATCCACGGGGCTTGCGAAGATTATCGCGCGGCGGCAACCATCGACTTGGCGCATGATGATGCGGACCCGACCAGGCTGTCGATGCCATTGCTGGCGCTCTGGGGGCAGGATGGGGTAATAGAGGCCCATTTTGATTGCCTCGCCCTTTGGAAAGAAAGAGCAAGCGATGTGCGCGGTTGGGCATTGCCCGGCGGGCATTATCTGGCCGAGCAGCACCCCGACAAAGTGTTAGAAGCCTGGGTGCCGTTTTTTGCCAAGGCTCAACTCTAAGTCAACCGGGCCGGGAACCCTTCGGCCCGCAAGTCGGTCTCCAGCAAGTCCTCGAGCAGTTTCACGATCATCGGCGATTCCGCCTCGCCGCCATAGGCCGCACGGGCGGCGACATAGGTTTGCTCGGTCGCTGCCGCCAGCTCCAGCGGGACTTCAAATTCCCGCCCGAACCCCATCGCAAACCCAAGGTCCTTGAGCGCGAGGTCAATGTTGAAAGCGACATCGTAAGATCCGTTCAGCACGAGCGCCCCTTCGGTTTCATGCACGAATGATGTGCCTGATGATGCTTTGATGGCGTGCCAGGCCTGACCCAGATCCAGCCCGCCGCGCTTGGCCAGCATCAGCGCTTCGCCGCTGGCCTTGAGGTGGATGAAGGCCAGCATGTTGGTGATTACCTTGATGATCGCGGCCGAACCAAGAGGCCCCATGTGAAACACCTGATTGCCCATCGCCTGAAGCGCGGGCAGATGCGTGTCGAACATATCCTTGTCGCCGCCAGCGAGCATGGTGATGTTCCCTTGCGCCGCAAGGTGAACCCCACCCGTGACCGGCAATTCCATCATGCGTATGTCGTGGGTCGCGGCCTCTGCGGCAAAGGCAAGCACTTCTTCGCGCCCCAAAGTGGACATTTCAATCCAATGTGCGCCTTTGCGCATTGCGGCCAGCATGTCGGTGGCCACAGATTTGGACACGGCAGGCGAAGGCAGGCAGGTGATGACGTGATCGACAGCGGCGGCCAACTCTGTCGGGCTTGCCGCCCATTTGGCGCCCAATGCAATGGCCTCGGCGGCGGCATCCTTGTTGATATCCGTGACGGTCACATCCATGCCCGCGCGCAACAGGCAAGCCGCGCAGTTTGCGCCCAGATTGCCCTGACCGATGTATCCGTAATGCATGTCTGGTCCCTATTTGAAGTAAATATTGTAATCGGCGCGGATCGCGGCATCGAACGCAGGATCAAACTTGATCTGCGCATTGTCGAGGATGTCGTTCTTTCGCGCGATGGCCTGATCCAGCAACATCGGGCGGTCGGCCTCGTTCCATTCCTTGGGGCTCATCCGGTTGCCCAGGGCGGGATAGATATATTCGGTCTGCATCAGTTGCAGCGTTTGATCCGACCCGAGGTAATGGCCCGGGCCATCAAGGCAAACGGCCTTCATGGCCTCGATCGATGTGCTGTCCTCGGTGACGTCGATCCCGCGCACCGTGCGCAGCACCTGTCCGATCACGTCATCGCCAAGCACAAGGGATTCAAGACAAAATCCCAAAAGAGAGGCATGCATGCCAACGGATTCGTAGGCCATGTTCAGGCCCGACAACCCCGCAAGGACATTGGTGATCCCGGTCTCCCAGCCTGCCTGCATATCGGGCAGCTTGGCGTCCGAAATACCTGCCGCTGCCCCGCCCGGGATATCATAGAAGTGATGCATCTGCGCGCAGCCTGCCGTCAGCAGCGCCTGTTCAGCAGAGCCGCCAGACATGGCCCCGGTGCGCAGGTCGGACACGAAGGGCCAAGTGCCAAAGACCGCCGGATGGCCCGGCGCCATCGCATTGACATAGACGACACCGGCCAGGCATTCGGCAACCGCCTGCACAATCGCCAGCGCGATGGGGGCCGGGGCAGTGGCCCCCGCTTGCCCCGCAGACAGCAATAGCACGGGCATGCCCGCCCTGATGCAGGCCTCCATCGAGCGGCAGCTTTCTTCGGCAAACTTCATCGGTGGCACGACGAAACAGTTGGAATTTGACACGAACGGCCTCGCCCGCCACGCTTCTTCGCCACCAGCCAATCGGTGAAGGAGTTCAACGCAAGGTTCCACATGGGCGGGATCATCAAAGGACGTGCCGATATGCTTCGTCGTCCCCGCGCAGCTGGCATAGATCGTGTTGAGATCCATCTCGAGGTTGTCCGGGATATCTCGGGCAACCATGGCACGTTGAAAAAAATGCACGTTATCAAGGGCATGAGTGATCTTTGCCGCATTGTGCAGATCCTGGGCAGTGCTGTCGCGATAGGTGTTGGTTTCCAGGTCAACCACATGCACAGCAGCGCCCGCCGTGCCGAAATGCACATTTGTTCCGGTCAGGTGCAGATCATATTTGGCCTCGCGGCCACAAAGCGTGATGTTCCGCGCGGCCTTGGCCAGCATGTCCTCTACAAGGGCGCGCGGAAAGCGGATGCGCCCGTCATCACCAAGGATTGCACCCGCACTGGTCAGGATTTCAACACCAGACGGGGGCGCCTGTGACAGCCCGATCTGTTCCAATGCATCAAGCGCCGCATGGTGGATGCGCAAGACCTCCGCATCCGTAAGGGGTTTGAACTTTCCGCCGGGCAATCCCGCCCGGACAGGTCGAAGCTCTTCGGCCAGAGGCGCACTGCGCAAGGCGACACGCGCGGCGCGACCGCCGCTGCGCCCGGAACGTTTCTTGGTATCCAACATATTCGCACCTCCCCGTGCTGAAAATGAGTATTCCGCCAGTCGAGAAGTAGTTCAATCTGTCGATCCGGTCATTATTGATCGGAATTCCCGATTAGTGCAGGATGCTGACCATGCAGATGGAATTGATCGACACCTTTCTGGACCTTTGCGAAACCAAAAGCTTCAACCAGACGGCTGAAAGGCTTGGCGTCACGCAATCCACCATATCGGGGCGGGTAAAGTCCCTGGAAACCGCCGTGGGGGTGCGTTTGTTTCAAAGATCGCGATCCGGCACATCACTGACGACCCAGGGGCTCCGGTTCGAGCCGCATGCACGCAGCCTGCGCCATGACTGGGTCACCGCGCTGAACGCCACGCGCGATAAAGCGCTGGCCGGTGTGACAGTGCGCATTGGCTTGCAGCATGATCTGATTGGTATAGATATCAAGCAGTTGATCGGACGATTGCGGGACATCCTGTCGGATACAGCCTTTTTGTTTGAGGCAGATTATTCCGGCCAGATGTGTGCTGACCTGATTTCGGGCCAGCAGGATATCGCAATACTTTATTCGCCGCATATTCAACCGGATCTCTACTTTGAGACGTTGGGCGACGTGCGCTATGTCATGGTGTCGACCGACGCGCAGTGCCTCAAGGAGATCGACAGGCAAACCTATATCCTGGCAAATTATTCGGCAACATTTGCGCATGCACATGCCGCCCTGCTTCCCGCTTTCACCCATGTCTCATTGTCGATCGGACAGAACGCCGCGATGGTGGATTTGCTGACGTCACTTTCGGGGTCGGCCTATGTGTTGGAACATTCCGCAAGGGCGTTGGTGAAAGCGGGCGTCTGCCACCATGTTCAGGACGCGCCGGTGATTACTCAGCCTGTCTTTGTCGGCCTGAACGTGCGAAACAGGCACCGTGCGGCATTCCACAAGATGATAAAGACCCTGCACGCGCAATACGGCCCGCAACCAACCAGTCGCCCGCGAGAACGCGGGGCGGCAAGGGATATCTAGGCCCGATATCCCCGGGTGGGGCAAAGCGTCCATTTTTGGGCAAGCCTCCAGCGCTGGACCCCATTGTCACTGCTCTCCTTTCCTCCTACTGTTTTCGGGCAACCTTTCTTTTGTCAGATTTCAGCATGAGCCAGCTCTACCAATACGCCATCTTGTTCGGCCTGACCCTTGGCACCGTCGGCCTTGTGCTGTGCCTTCATGCGCTTGGCAGTGCCATTGGGCGCTCTCGGGCCGAACCGGGCAAAGATGTCCCCGCAACCGCCGGTACATTGTCGCGCGATCCGGTCTGGGTGCGCTATCACGCCAAATACTACGGCTATGCGCTCCTGTTTCTGGCTTTCGACATGGAAATGGCCTTCATGTATCCTTGGGCGGTCGTCTACCGCGAGGAAGGGCTGGTGGCACTTCTTGATATGGGCGTGTTTCTGGCGGTGCTGTTTCTGGGGCTTCTCTATGGCTGGTCCCAAGGGGCATTGAGACGCCAATGACAGCACTTTCGGGCGCGCGTAAAGGAACGAACAGTGGTTTTCGCAGGCTTGTGGCGCGGGCCATGGCGCGTGATCTATGTGCTTTTGTGGTGCCGGGCCCAGATGTGGCACGGGCATATGGGCTGGATCTGGCCGCCGCCGGACTGCACCGCGCCGACACGCCGCGCCATGCAAATGTCCTGCTGATTGCCGGCCCGCTCCCTACCGACTTGCTGGACGCCGCCTGCGTGATCTGGGCGCAGATGCCGCGACCACGTGCGATACTGGCCCTTGACGCGGGCGCGATCGCCCCCCTTCCGGGCCCGGATGCGGTGGGCACGCTGTCTCAGGGCGGCCTGGAAGCGGGGCTCGCCGATCTTCAGCGCGGATTTGTGACCGGGGCCTTTGCGGACAGGGTGACGGATTTCGACGCCCCGGCGCTGTCCACGCGCATTGAATACACCTGCCCGATGCACCCCGAGGTGGTCTCGGACGAGCCCGGCAAATGCCCCAAATGCGGTATGTTTCTGGTCGAACGAGAGGTCTCTGGGTCCGGCCATGAAGGCCATGAAGGCCATGAAGGCCATGAAGGCCATGAAGGCCATGAAGGCCATGAAGGCCATGAAGGCCATGAAGGCCATGAAGGCCATGAAGGCCATGAAGGCCATGAAGGCCATGAA